>Ga0302268_1000988_pt1 | contig 16906 bp, 23 predicted proteins | sample III_Bog_E2_1_FD_194554 | JGI IMG/M metagenome (GOLD analysis project Ga0302268, IMG submission 194554) | Peat permafrost microbial communities from Stordalen Mire near Abisko, Sweden - III_Bog_E2_1 | ecosystem: Environmental > Terrestrial > Soil > Wetlands > Peat | place: Sweden: Abisko...
ACCCCACCTATCAGGCACTGATATGAAAATTGAAAAACCGGGTGCTTACAGCATCTCCGGCGATGACGTGATCCAGGTCGTCGGCACCGGAGAGGGCGTGGTCATCACCATGACCGGGGGCTATGTCTCGACGTGGGACACGTCCGCTCCGGTCATCCACCAGAGCGGTGGCTTGGTCAGGACATGGGAATCGTCCGCTCCGGTTATCCACCAGAGCGGGGGCGAAGTCAGGACACGGGAATCGTCCGCTCCGGTAATCACCATGACCGGGGGCGAAGTCTCGACGTGGGACTCGTCCGCGCCGGTAATCCACCAGAGCGGGGGCGAAGTCATGACGTTGGACACGTCCGCGCCGGTCATCACCATGACCGGGGGCTTGGTCAGGACATGGGAATCGTCCGCTCCGGTCATCACCATGACCGGTGGCGAAGTCTCGACATGGGACTCGTCCGCGCCGGTCATCAACATGACCGGTGGCGTGGTCTCGACGTTTGGCTCGTCCGCTCCGGTTATTCACCAGAGCGGGGGCGAAGTCTGGGCGTTTGACTCGTCCGCTCCGGTTATCAATATTACCGGGGGCTATGTCAGGACGTGCAACTCGTCAGCACCGGTAATCCACCAGAGCGGTGGCTTGGTCTCGACACGGGAATCGTCCGCTCCGATCATCCACCAGAGCGGGGGCGAAGTCGTGATGTTGGAAAAGTCCGCTCCGATCATCCACAAAATCAACAACTAAAAGAAAAAGAAATATGAAAATTGAAAAACCGGGTGCTTACAGCATCTCCGGCGATGACGTGGTCAAGGTCGTTGGCACAGGAAAGGGCGTGATCATAACCATGACCGGGGGGGAGGTGTGGACCTGCGGCAAGTCCGCCCCATTCATCAACATGACCGGGGGCACGGTCAGGACGTTTGGCTCGTCCGCTCCGGTTATTCTCCAGAGCAGGGGCTATGTCTCGACGTGGGGCTCGTCCACCCCATTCATCAACATGACCGGTGGCTATGTCTGGACGTTTGACTCGTCCGCGCCGGTAATCCACCAGAGCGGGGGCGAAGTCATGACGTGGGCCTCGTCCACCCCATTCATCAACATGACCGGTGGCTATGTCTGGACGCGGGATTCGTCCGCGCCGGTTATACACCAGAGCGGGGGCGAGGTAATATGAAGACATTTAAGCCAATGCTTGCCGCGGCAATCATCCGCCCGAGTGATAGTGATGGTCAGCTTGATGAAAACCTCAAGTCCATCCAATTTCCGGTGATTGCCTCACCCAAGCTAGATGGCATAAGGTGCGTCACCATGCCATGGGTGCCTGAGAAGCCAAACATGCTCTCAGTGCCAGTCTGCCGATCACTGAAGCAAGTTCCCAACGACCACATCCGGCATAGGGCATCAATGCTTCCCCCCGGACTTGACGGGGAGGTGATGACATATGATCATCAAGACTTATTTATCCAGCCTGATGAGATGCGTCCGAGGAACTTCCACGCCATTCAATCCGATGTTATGACGATGACAGGTGTTCCCAACTTCAGGTTTCACGTGTTTGACTACCATGATGGTATCACCGTAAGATACCACGAAAGGTTAGCAGCACTAAATAAGATAGTGCTCCCCGATTGGGTGGTGATCGTCCCACAGGTGCGCTGCAGGAATATTGAGGACTTACAGTCCTTCATGGCTAAGTCCCTGGCCGACGGCCACGAGGGGATCTGCTTTCGCAAGTTCGACTCCCCCTATAAGTATGGGCGCTCCACGCTTAAGCAGCAGTGGCTCATCAAGTGGAAGTTATTCCACACATCGGAGGCCACAATCATTGGTATTGAGGAGGAGATGCACAACAATAATCCACCAACGATTGGGCTGCTAGGCCACCAGGAGCGCAGCTCCCACCAGGAGAACTTGAGTGGGAAGGATAGGCTGGGCGCATTGGTTGTTAAGATGAGGGACATTGAGTTCAAGATTGGTACTGGGTTTACCGCACAGCAGAGGTTGAACTTATGGCAGATGCAGGGGGCCCTAATTGGGAAATTGGTGACATTTAAGCATCAGCTCCATGGTGCCAAGGAGGCGCCCCGAATTCCCGTATTTGTGGGGATCAGGGACATTCGGGACTTATAATTTGTGGTTTACAACCAAGTGGTGGTAGTGTAAGATAATCATGATGTCATCACCAATGATCCCAAGCGCCGGACTATTCATCCTACTCCCAAGTGGATATAGGGTGAATATGGCCGCCGTCCAGAGTCACGTGTTGAGTTCTGCCACCATCACGTTCACCTACGGCAGTGGGAGCACATATGGTGAGACTTACGCAACCGCCGGCGCGGCCCAATATGCGCTGGGGCAGATCGACCAGATCTTGGCGACACCAAACCCTGGGGTGAATGTTCCAGGAGTTGGTCCATACACCATAACGTCCCTGTCCCCCAACCCATTCGATGTGTCTAGCCCCGGGAGTGGGGTGATCACTATCATAGGCACGGGGTTCACAGCCGCAAATATTGGGACGATCTCTTTTGATGATGCTGCTGGAGGCTTGGACTTCAATGGATATGCCTGGGCATGCACATTCGTGAGTTCCACTGAGATGACCGCGGTCTTCTCCACTGTGGGAGATGGTGTCCTAGGCCCAGGGCAAGTCCTAATCACATATAAGGACTCACTTGGCCAATTGTCCAATACTATCCATGGCACTAATGCCTCCGGTACCGTGGTCTCCGTGCCATGAAGAATTTTCTCTGTTTACCTCATGATCATCCCGTGATAATATTGTATTATGAATCATCAACCTGTTGAGTCGAAGCTGATCAAGTCCGTGGGATATGATGAGGACTTGCGTCACCTCCAAGTGAAGTTCCACAATGGATCCACGTATGAGTATTCAGATGTCCCACCCAATGCTCATGCTGACCTCGTGATTGCGACATCGGTGGGTCGACACTTTAACGAGCACATCTCAGGGAAGTACCCCCATAGGAGGGTATCATGAGCAAACAGGCAAAGAAGTCACCCAAGCCTAACATCCTCGCGCCCATCATCGACGAGTGGTGGCAGAAGGGAGACATGGTCGCCGCCTCGAAGCAGCACGAGGAGGACGTCAAGAAGGCCGTCTATGTTGGCGTGTGGATCGCCATGGGGCTGCTATCGCGCACATCCAAGATGGGGGAGACGATGCACAAGGGATTCATCCAGAAACTCCATGATGAGTGCAAGGCAAAGATCTACCACAAGGACGTGAAGGTGGTTGCCTCCATCAATGGTGCATCAATAAACAACTAATAATTATGGCAAATGAGCGCGGAAAAACCATCGACAAGACATACCTCAGCATTGACAACGCCGAGGATCGAGGATTCATCCATCGTGATTACATCGCCCACTGCTTGAGGTGGACGCACGTCATCAAGCGACTGTACGAGCGCAAGTGCTGGCAGACTGCGCGAATACTGGACGTCGGCTGCGGGCGTGAGCTCCCACTCGCCAAGCTCCTGTACTCATCAAAGCTCATCCCTGCCGCCTACTTCGGAGTTGACGTGGGCCCCATCGAAGATTCCGAGTACCAGAAGCTGAAGGGACAGATGTGCGATGTGAGCACCATCTTCGAGGATCAGAACTTCCTGACATTGGAACGTTCCGATGTCTCCACCAAGGTGGTACTTGAGGGGTTAGAGCACTCGCAACTACCCAACTTTGTGACGTGCTTCGAGGTGCTGGAGCACGTTGAGCCTGCCATGATGATGGGCATGCTCGAACACATGAAATCCCTGACGTCGGAGGATGCGCGCTTCTTCATCTCCACGCCATGCTGGAATCGTACCGACTGCGCGGCCAACCACGTGAATGAGATGCTCTATGAGTCGCTCGGCTCAGCATTCGAGCGGCATGGCTTCGTGATAGAGGGAGTGTATGGCACGTTCGCGAGCATCAGGGACTATGAAGACCAACTGGGTGGCAGAACAGTAGTCACTACACCTGGGTGGCCGGGAATGACCATTGCTGATGCTTTTGATAGGCTCCGCGCATACTACGACACGAACTTCCTGTCATGCATCTTCGCCCCACTATTCCCGGCACAATCGCGCAACTGCCTGTGGGAGCTGAGGAAGATGACTGAGAAAGAAAATTGTGGTAATGGCCGTCATCGACTCGAAAGATTTCCACTTATTACTACAATTGCACAACCCTGGTCCAGCTCCGCGCGGTGGATGGACATGGAGAAATAACACCTTATGCACCTATCAGCACAAATGGTCGTGGACTTCCACGAGAAATTCGGCATCCAATACGATGGTCCTCCACGGGACATATCCCTGAGAGAGGCGCTATTCCGTGAGATGCGACAACAGGAGGAGACGAGCGAGTTCGTCGAGGCCCGCATGCGTGGTGACCGCACGGGGCAGTTGGACGCCATAGTGGACATGATCTATATTGCCCTGGGAACTGCGCACCTGATGGGGTTCAAGCCTGAGGTCATCATGGAGGCATTTGAGCGCGTGCACGAGAAGAACATGCAGAAGGAACTCTCGCATGAGGGAAATCCATCCAAGTATGGGACCATTGGCGTGGGTCGCGACATCGTGAAGCCCCCGGGTTGGACGCCGCCAGACCTAAGTGACCTGGCATATCCTGAACACAACACGCAGGCTGACCACGTATGACTCCAAAACTATTTATTCTTGAGGGTGCGGACTCCACTGGAAAGTCGACGCTTGCCAGACACCTCGCCAAGCGCCTACAGGCGGCCTACCTCCATGCATCAGGTCACCGCACACTATATGAGGCGATGCACGCCCACCACGCCGCACTCATCAATGATGCCAAGGTGAATCTAACAAATGGTGTGAGTGTCGTGATGGATCGTAGTTGGCCCAGCGAGGTGGTGTATGGGTCCGTCCTACGGCCTGAACACCAATTCAGGTTTGACCCAGTGGCTATGCAGCGGATGTTGCACCCATTGCGCCCCACGTACATTCACTGCAGGACGGATGAGAACAGCTGGAAGCTGTACCTTGACTGCCACGATGAGCATGATAAGGAGCAATTCCACAGGTTGGAGAAAACTCAGTATGAGGCAATCGCGCAGCAGTACGATCAATTCTTCATGGATGTTCCCCACATCGTGTATCAGCTTGGTACGATTCACATCGACACATTCATAACTCTCCTAATGTAATGACACCTAATATCGCAAATACCGCAAATGGCGCATACCTGGAGTTGCTCAGAACCATGATTGGGCCCGGGACCATCCTGTCGAAACCTCGCGATCGGCATACCGCAGAGATCATTGCGTATGTCTCATGCGTTGACATGCGCAGCCCAATCGTCACGCTGCCTGATCGTAATCTTGACTACAACTTTATGGCTGCTGAGGCCCACTGGATATTGCGCGGCGAGAAGTCCCTGGACCACCCAGTATTGGAGCGTAACCTATCAAAGTATTCAGATGATGGGAAAACAATGAGTGGGGCTTATGGTCCACCATTCGTTGAGCAGCTCCAGTACGTGGTTGACAAGCTTAAGGAGGACAGGGACACACGCCAGGCCGTCATGACCCTGTGGAGGAGGAAGCCTAAGGCGAGCAAGGATATCCCATGCACGGTATCCATCCAGTTCATCCCCCGTAAGGGGAGGATGCACACCAATGTGTTTATGAGGAGCAGTGATGCGTGGCTTGGATGGCCCTACGACATCTTTACTTTTACCATGATGACCCACATGGTGAGGTGCCAGTTCGACAAGACCCTAGACATGGGTGCACTACAACTTTTCGCTGGATCGCAGCACCTGTATAGCCGCAAGTTTCAGGATGCCAAGTTAGTGGTCAACCAGGCGGTAGGCGGGATGATATTGGCCATAGATAATGCTAGGGTTAACACTCCTGCATCAATTATGTGTGCCCTAGATACCATTAGGACTGTCCATAGTGAGTTAGCACTGCCACAAATTAAGGCGCTATTATGCCAATAACTGCTGAGGAGAGGAAGTGTCGGGCGTGTCACCATCATTGGCTCGCTGATGAGTTGTTCGACCGCCCCATCCAGGGAGGGAAGGGTATTTGTGGTGCGTGCGCAAATAAGTTCTGCCTTGAGGTCGCGACACTCATACTAAATCCAAAATCAAACTCACTACAACGAAAATCATTTCGACGGGACTTGACAAGGATCGTGGAAAAATATAAGTATGGCAAGTCGCAAAATAAAGTGGGATAATGCCGATGGGATTTGTGGTACACTATTCGCCCCAGAATCGGACTGGGTGCCACCAACTAGCTTCCCAAACCTCTCAGCATGCAGAACAATCGGACTTGATATTGAGTCTAGGGACCCAGACCTCATGACCAAGGGGCCAGGCTTTATTCGCGGAAATGCTGATGTGGCAGGAATTTCTGTTTCGACAACTGATGCATCTTGGTATTTTCCAATAGGACATCTTAGTGGTGGAAATATCAACAAGATCGCCACAATCGTGTGGCTACAGCACGAGCTATTATGTCGTGAGGATCTTACCATCATTGGAGCCAACCTTCAATATGAGCTCGAGGGCCTCGACTCACTTGGAATCCAAATAAGAGGCAACCTAATCGATGTTCAGATCGCTGAAGCCTTAATTGATGAGAACTCCGAATCCACCTCACTTGAGGCCCTCTGCAAGAAGTATCTTGGTGGATCAAAAGATGAAGCATTACTGAAGGAGGCCGCTGCCGCGCACGGATTCAAGCACGAGAAGTCCTCACTCTGGAAGCTCCACTCAAAGTATGTTGGACCATATGCAGAGTATGATGCGCAAGCACCACTAAAGATCTGGGAGGCGCAGAAGAAGATCATCTCCAATGAGTCCCTGGATCGCGTGTTTGCCTTGGAGTCGAAGCTGCTCCCAATGATTTGGAGGATGCGTAAGCGAGGGATCTGCCTCGATGTTGAGGCGGCCCAGGGTCTTAGTGGGAGGCTACTGCTTGAGGAGAATCAGATGCGATTAGATATGCGGAAGAAGTATGGCACTGAGGTTGACCCACAATCAGGACCGAAGATCGCGCTAATTTGTGATAGGTTGGGAATACGGTATCCACGCACGGCAATTGGGAATCCCTCGTTCACAGCGGATTACTTGGAAAATGCGAACCACCCATTTCTTGATGACCTTGCGGCGCTAAGGAAGCTGAATGATTTGCGCAATGACTTCGTTGATGGGTGGTTGTTGAAGCACCATATCGGTGGAAAGATACACCCGCAGTGGAGACAGATCGCTACTGATGAGGGTGGAACAAGAACGGGAAGGTTTGGGTGCGCCAATCCTAATGTGCAGCAGATACCGGCTGGTAAGTACCGCAAAACTGGGAAGCCAAACACCATTGGGCAGATGATTCGTGCCTGCTTCATTCCTCATGAGCGGGGTTTGAAGTGGGCTAAGTTCGACTACTCAGAGCAGGAACCACGTATACTCACACACTTCGCTGCGCTGTGCAACTTTACTGGCGCGTGTGAGGTCGCTCGAAAGTATAGTGAATCGCGCCTATTTAAGATCTACCCATTCATGATGGAGATAAGCGGATTAGATAAGCGCCCCGCGAAGGACTGCTACCTTGGGAGATCATATGGCATGGGTATCAAGAAACTCGCCTTGAAGTTCAACAAGTCGGAGGATGAGGCCAGGAAGATTCTCGCAAAATTTGATGCTGGAGTACCATTCGTCAAGGAGTTGGCTGAGGCGGCATCGCACGCTGCGCAGGAGCGCGGATATGTGAGGACTCTGCTTGGTCGTCGCCGACACTTCAACATGTGGGAGCCAGCCAACTCATGGAGGCTTAGGAAGGATGACCCAAGCATGGACTGTCGCCCAGTTAAGACACAGGAGGCGGCTGAGCGGAAGTGGCCTGGGACGAAGTTGCAGCGTGCTGATACACATAAGGCGTGTAATTCAGTCATCCAGGGATCTGGGGCGGACATGGCTAAGCAGGCTATGGTGGACTGCTATGAGAAGAACAGCATCCTGCCCTACATGCAAGTTCACGACGAGTTAAATTTTGGTGTACAGGATGAACAGCACGCACTACAATTACAGAGTAGTATTGAGGGGTGCATCCCAATGGAGGTGCCCATCGTTAGTAACCTTGAGATTGGGGAGCACTGGAAATAACTTATGACAGCTGAGCAACGATTCTACCAACAGTTCCGCAAGGCACTACCAGTAGGTGCGCACTGCGTGAGGATTGAGACATCCACTGAGTCGGGAATGCCTGACACAAACATCTGCTTCGATGGGATGGAGAGGTGGGTGGAGCTGAAGGTCTATGTCTCTGGGCGCGTCCTGATCAGGAAGGAGCAGCGGGCCTGGGGGTTCAGGAGATATGTATCTAAAGGTGAGTGCTACATTCTTGCACAGCACCCATCAGGGGTAATGCACCTGTGGAAGTTTCCGAATATTACAGCAATAGTGCATGGTAAATACCTGTGGGTCACGAATGCCCCAATATTAGCAACCACTGATTGGCGAGTACTCATGGGACACTTATTTTAATTTTCAAGTTTACATCAAGTCAAATCCACCCTATAATATCAACAATAAGAAATACATATGCTCACTAATGCATTAACAGGACAACCCATCACATCCACTGAGTTGGCTTCAATCGCTACTCTGTGTAAGAAACAATTGGAGTTGGAGAATAGCATTGCTATTGAGGAGCAAAAACTGGCTAGCCAGAAGGACCGGTTGAAGCAGATCTCAGAGTTCTGCATTCCTGAGGCGATGCTCGCAATTGGGATGAGTGAGTTTAAGCTTGACACTGGTGAGAAGGTCGCCATCACTAAGTACTACTCCGCCGGCATCACTGCTGAGAAGCAGGAGGATGCCCTCAACTGGCTCCGCGCCAATGATCACTCAGACATCATCAAGAACAAGGTTGAGGTACAATTCGGCAAGGGGGAGGATGATATAGCTGAGCTGACGGTCCAGTTATTGCAACAGAAGGGGCTATCCCCGGAGCAGAAGACCTTCGTGCACCCGATGACTCTAAAATCATTCGTGAAGGAGCAGGTTGAGTCTGGCGCCAATTTCCCACAGGACCTGTTCGGCGTCTTCGTGGGCAACAAGACAAAAATAACCCAGCCGAAGAAATAAGCATATGCCACCTAAACAAACGAAGGTTCCCGGCGCCACCTCAAGCGCGCCACCCACTGGCCCAGTCGCCACGTACGACTGGTCATCCGCCGGTTCAACTGGCTTTGAGCACGTTCGTCAGGAGGACTTGGGGATACCATTCCTCAGCATCATCCAGAAGGGAAGTCCCCAGTTTGATCGCGACCACAAGGATCATGCCTCAAAGCTGATCGAGGGCTGTGATGTTGGTGACATCTTTAACTCCGTTACCAATGTGGTCGTGTGCTCCGCGGGAGATGAGATCACGTTCATCCCATGTGGATTCCAGAAGTTGTACGTTGAGTGGAAGACGCGTGAGCATGGTGGTGGGATTGTGAAGTCCCACCCTGACTCCACCATCCTCCTCGACTGCAAGCGCAATGAGCGTGGCCAGGACATCCTCCCAAATGGCAACTTGATCGCCACGACCTCATACTTCTATGGGATCGCCCTCATTGATGGAGAGCAGATTCCCTGCATCATTGGCCTGACTTCCACGCAGTTGAAGAAGGGTAAGCAGTGGCTCAACATCGCCACGAGCATTCGTGTGCAGGGACCCGGCGACACGAAGATCTGTCCGCCCCTATACAGCCATACGTACCTACTCAGCACTACGGCCGAGAAGAACGAGGCTGGTAATTGGCGCGGGTGGGTGGTGCGCCTTGGGACCATGCAGACGGACCCAATGCTCATCGCCAAGTGCATCGAGTACTCCAAGTCGTGCGCGAATATCCAGCGGCAGCTGAGCGCGCCCCCCTCTGATGAGGTGGATAACCCGGCTAACAAGCACATGTAATAATGTGCTGAGGAGGATGCGACACCTGCACAGTGGTGATGACAGCTCGGAGAGACGGCAACTAATCAAAAATTCAGATAATGAAGAATTGTGCGCGAATTAGTACCGGATCTAATGCTCCTATTCAGCGGATACTCCAAGGCCTATGGAACGTATGGGGTGGAGCTGACTGAGGAGGGTGGCAAGCAGAAGGGCCTTGCTAGGAGCTTAAAAGGTGATGTTACGATTGAGTTGTGGTATGCCCACCTCATGGGCAAACAAGGATTGGGCATAATTCCCATTGATGAGAGTAGTCGCGCGAAGTTCGCAGCAATAGACATTGATGAGTATCCAATTGACCATGTGAAATTAGCCCAAGATATAGCGCGGCTGAATCTCCCACTGGTGTGCTGCCGGACGAAGTCTGGTGGCGCCCACCTCTTCCTATTCCTCGAATCCTTCACAGACGCCAAGTTGGTCCACCAGAAGATACGAGACATGGCCGCACTGTTAGGGTATGGCAACTCAGAGATTTTCCCCAAGCAGACTAAGATTGTGGCGGAGCGCGGAGATGTTGGAAACTGGATAAACATGCCATATTTCAACATGACTGAGACCACCCGGTATGCCTATGATAATCAGGGGAAGATCCTAGGGTTCACTGAGTTCATGGTCTTTGCCCGCAGTAAGATAGTTGACCAGGCGTTCTTGATGGGAGTTAAGCATGGTGATGAGGAGATACTGCCCGGTGGCCCGCCATGCTTAAACCACCTCCTCCATATGGGTTTCCCAGCAGGCACGCGAAACAATGGTCTGTTCAACCTCGCGGTATACGCTAAGAAGGCGTATGGGGATGATTGGCAACAGTACGTCCAGGAGTACAATGGGAAGTACATGGATCCTCCGCTTGACGCGTCTGAGGTACAGGGGCTTTGTAAGTCTGTTGAGAAGAAGGAATTTCAATATAGTTGTAAATCAGCACCAATATGCAACTACTGCAACATGCCAAGGTGTCGCACCAAGAAGCACGGTATTGGTGTGGGGTCATTGGGAATGCCAAAATTTGGGAGCCTCACGAAGCTGATGACGATCCCACCCATATGGTTCCTAGAAGTGGAGTCCGGCGGAAGGTTGGAGCTGACGACCGATGAGCTGCAGTCACCACGCCTATTCCAGAACAGGTGCATGGAAGCGTTGAACACTATGCCCATCCTCCCAAAGATGGATGAGTGGCAGGAGATAATGGCTAAGCTCCTATCTGAGGTGAATGAGGTCGAAGTCCCTGTCGAAGCTACGCCGGCCGGACAGTTGTGGCAACTGCTGGAGGACTTCTGCACTAGCCGCGTAAGAGCACGCAATGCATCTGAGCTATTACTTGGAAAGCCATGGGACCACGATGGGACAGTGTACTTCCGCATGAAGGACTTCATGGAGTTCCTTGATAGGAGAAAGTTTAGGATGGAGATGCAGTCAGTGGCGTCCAATTTTCGCCACTGGAAGATGGGGTATAAGGCCCACAACATAGAGCGAAAGTGCGTCAACACATACTTTATAGTGGCGGAGAGGTTCCAGCACTTCAAGGGTGACTTGGAGCAGCCACTAATAGTGGATCCAAAGAAAGTATTAACATGAAACCCATTCCACCAACGATTGCTTTTCTGCAGAATCCGTGGTTCCCCCCAGACACAAGGAAGGAGGCGATCGATAGGTACACCACCGGCCAAGACTTCCACCGACGACTCCTCGGCACCACCATGTCTGGACGAAGACTGAGGCAGGCGTTTGGTGATGTTGTCTATGGGCAGATCCACTGGGATAATGTGGCCCCAGCAGCATCACATATAGCATCGGGAGTGACTGAAGTAGACATGCTCCACGTTGAGAGGTCCATGGCCAGGGTCAAGCCCATCATCATTCTCACCTTTGGGGTGATCGCCAGGGACGCATTGAAGAACTCCATATATGGTGCCCAGACGAAGATGTTCCACTGCCATCATCCAAATGCGAGGCACAAGACGTTGTCAGACTTGCAGCAATTTGCCCTGAGGGTGCAACAATATGTTGATAGCTTATGAGTAACCAAGTCACGCAGATATTGTTTGGACCGCCTGGAACCGGCAAGACGTTCAACTTGCTTGGCATCGTTAAAATGCGGATCAAGGATGGGTTGTCACCATCGCAGATATGCTTCATCACATTCACCAGGAAGGCGGCGGGTGAGGCCAAGTCTAGGGCTATAGAAAAGTTCACCTTGCAGGACCATGACCTCCCATGGTTCAGGACACTACACAGCCTAGCATTCTCCCAACTGGGATATAATAAGTCTCAGATCATGGGACTCGGAGACTACATCAAGATATGCGAGATGCTTGGATTACGCATCACCTACAAAACAATAAACGATGATGGGACTTTCGCGGGACAGACCGTGGGTGACCGCCTCTTCTTCGCCGAGAACATGGCGAGGGCGCGCATGATCCCACTCATGGAGTATTGGGAGACACTACCAGATGAGGACCTACTGTGGGCTGAGCTTGAGCGGCTGTCCAAGACCCTCGCAGATTACAAGGCAACGAACAGTAAGGTGGACTTCACGGACATCATCCACGAGTTCTGTGAACGTGGCGAGGCACCACCATGCCAGGTCCTGATCGTCGATGAGGCGCAGGACCTCTCACCACTACAGTGGAGGATGGTGGAGAGACTGATGTCCCATATACCTGAGGTATATGTTGCCGGGGATGATGATCAAGCCATCTTCAGGTGGGCTGGCGCTGATGTTGAGAAGTTAATCAAGCTCCCTGGACAGCAAACGATTCTTGGGAGGAGTTTTCGTGTTCCACGAAAGGTGCAGGAGGTAGCGCATCGAATCGTCAACCGCATCAATGAGCGCGTGCCAAAGGAGTGGGAGGCCAGGGACTTTGATGGAGCGGTTGACTACTGCACAGATATTGCCGCAATAGACATGAGCAAGGGAACGTGGCTCCTCCTCGCCCGCAATGCGTACCTACTTGATGAGTATACACAGCACTGTCTGCGTGAGGGATTCATGTTCACCGCTCAACGCGATTCTGCCATGAGGTGGGAGTCATTCATTGCGATCCGCGATTGGGAGGAATTACGGAGGGGGAGGAAGGTCCATGCATCATCCGTGAAGTTGATCTACGACTTGATGAGTGTGCGAGTGGGTGTCACGTATGGATTCAAGGGGAAGGTGGCGGGCCTACCTGATCGTCAACTGATCGACATGGTGGAGCTCAAAAATAAGTATGGGTTATGCTGTGATGCGTCCATGATGTGGAATATTGCTCTCGACAAGATGTCGCAGCAGGAGGCGAGCTTCTTCCTCGCATGCATTGCGCGAGGTGAGGTTCTTGGAGAAGAACCCCGCATAAAGATCAGCACGATTCATGGCGCGAAGGGCGGTGAGGCGGAGAACGTGGTGGTCCTCACTGATATGGCGTGGAGGACGTACCAGGAATATCAGAAATATCCTGATGATGAGCACCGCGTGTGGTACGTTGGCATAACTCGTGCGAAGGAGAACTTATTTATTGTTCAGCCTAGGACTCAATTATGTTATGATGTCTGATCAATTTAGGAATATCCTAGGCACACTCAGATGAATCTGAGATAAACAGGATGATATAACCAATGTGATTATATGACCAAAAATATCCCGTTATGATAACTAAAAATCTAAACCACCTGTGGCTCCCCGGGCTTCCACAAATGCAACACCAGCGCGATGATTTTGTGCGGTCTCGCGACCTGGCGTACTTTGGGATCTTAAATGAGATGGGAACCGGCAAGTCCCTGACACTCATTGACACTATTACGTGGCTCTATATGAACCAGCAGATTGATGGGGCTATTATTGTGAGCGATAAGGGGGCCTACCTCAACTGGCTTGTGGAGCTTAAGAAGTGCCTCATTGTGAATGAAGCCTACATCAAGGTAAGAACTACAGTCTACTCATCCGCAAAACCCTGTGAGATACCGCAGGGAGCTGATGACATACTAGACATCCTCATCATGAATGTTGAGGCATTTAGTGGTGAGAAGGCGAGTATTGCTGCCAACAAATTCATTGACAGCCACTACACACTGATCTGCGTGGATGAGGCGACGAGCATCAAGGGGCACAAGTCTGCACGAACAAAGTCCCTCACTAAGATCGCGAGGAGGTGTGATTGCCGGCGCATCATGACTGGGACCCCCATAACTAGGAGCCCACTTGACTTGTTCTCCATGTGTGAGTTCCTACAACCTGGAATATTAGGCCATCGATCATTCGTGGGATTCAGGACGGAGTACGCTGTGATGCAGCGCATGTCCTTCGGATCAAGGTCCTTTGACACCATCGTGGGATATCGCAACTTAGATAAGCTCAGCAGGAAGCTGGAGTCATTCACATGTCGGAGGACCAAGGCTGAGTGCCTCGACCTCCCAGACAAGGTCTATGAGGTCGTGCGTGTTGAGCACACTGAGGAGCAAGCACAGTATTATCGAATGATACGTGAGGAGGCGATGATTCAGTTCAACCAGGGACTCCTGACTACGACTTCAGCTATCACTGCGATCCAAAAGCTGCACCAAATAAATTGCGGTCACGTGTCCCTGGATGACGGAACCGTGTTACTGATACCTAGTAATCGAGTGAAGATCCTTGTGGAGCTGATAGAGAAGATTGAGGGCAAGGTCCTCATCTGGTGCGCATTTCAGCGTGATGTGGAGCTGATCCTTGATGCCTTGAAGGAGGTGAAGCTTGGATATCCAGTGCATTACTATGGGAGAACAACTGAAGCTGAGCGAAAGCGAGCTCTTGAATTATTTTCCAGTGACCCACGCTGTTTGTGGTTCGTGGGGACCGCGGCTACTGGAGGTAAGGGTCTCACCCTCACTCAGGCCAACTACTCTATCTACTACTCCAATTCTGACTCAGGTGAGGATCGTTGGCAATCGGAGGATAGGAACCATCGCAAGGGACAGACCAACAAAGTAACCTACATTGATCTGGTGGTGCCAAATACCGTGGATGAGAAGAAGCTTAAGCAGTTGAAGCAAAAGAAGGACCTGGCACACCAGGTCCTTGACTCGCTCCGCGAGATGTTCACCTTGGAATAGGGTACACTGGTTGATTGGTGAAGAGCATACTAATCCCCAGGTTAGTCTGCACCATGAATGGGGGACACTTATACCCACCGGGGACTGTGATGATGATAGTTACTAATGTATTGGTGGGCACTGATAACCTCATTGGAGCCACTGACCCACTAGGGGTATTAGTGCTTGGGAAGTTGGTTGATGTTGTCCAGTAGAGGAGTGGAGAATTTGTCGTGCTACTATTAACATCAAAGAACTGCGTCCAGTTGGTTGTCTGTGTCCAGTTCGTCCCGCTATCCGTGTTGGTTTGTGGAGTCCAGTATCCAGAGTAACGAGACACGGGACCATTAGTATACTTATACCATGAGCACATGAAGTTGTTCGTGCTTGGATTACCAAAGTCAAGGCCTATTGCCCCTGACCGGATGGCCAGGGACAATAGGAGGGGGATTAGTATAGTTTTCATGTATTAGTGGTAGGTCCGGTAGTACCGAACGTGGTGATGAGCTCGTGCAGCCGTGCAGCGTGGTACAAATCCGCCGGCGAGCCCATATCATCTTTTGATTTCAACGCCGGCGGACAGATTGAACAGTTCCACGGTGATTCTCATTTTGAGAAATCAATGAGCGTCAGAACGTGAACCCAATACCCGCCTCAAACGTGGGCGTCCGATTGAATGCGCCTTTGAAGTATACAGGCAGGCTCACCCCCAATCGGGCGAATGTATTCGCCGTCAATTTCTTTTCGATGGCCAGTTCCGGTTCGATGACCTCGGTTTTTTGATACCACGAATAGCCGGATTCGACTTCCAACGTAATCTCCGTATCGTAATGTTGATAGATGTTATACCCGGTAATCAGTTGAGCGGTGCCAATGGTTGAACCGACACCATCAAAACCGACTGATGCGCCGATGACGAATGAATCAATATCGCGTTGGGCGTTGATAACATCCGTGCTGCCGGAGCCGGTAACTTGCTTCAAACCATCACTGACTTCATAGTCAACGTTGGTCCAAGTGTAATTCGTGTTGAATGCCGTGAGGTAATTCTCCGCACTCTGAAAGAATGTCGGAATGTTTGTTTGTGCCGCCGCCGGAATGGCAATAGCTACAATGATTGAGATTACGAGTTGTTTGATTTTCATTTGTTTCTGTTTCTATTTGCCCGTTATATTTGTCTCACTACCTTGGGCCGAGCAGGGAGAAGGTTTGACCGCTTGAGGCTGTCCGTTGTACCAGTGTGAGTAAATCACCGTCACAACGGTAATGATAGCTCCGGTGACATCCTCTGTGTTTAAAAAGGAAGCGGCCTTAGTGGCACCATGGGCAGCTAAGGCTGAGCCAGCTACTTTGAGGATGCTTGTTACAAGAGAAACAATTTGATCTTTATTCATTTTGTTGATGTGTGAAGGGTTACAATTAACACCGCAATCGCATTTATGGTAAAGATTATTCCAATCCCGATAAACACGTACTTCCTTATTTCTGACACTGTTTGATTCATATCTCTCATAGCTTCATAAAGATTATCTACTCTCGCCTCAAGCCTTGATACCCTTTCGCCGTCATTGCTCATATACCTTTGATTTATTAATCTGCATCTCCCCAATGCTCCTTGATGTGCTGGTCAAATGAATGCTTCCGCTCATCCCGGTAAATCCAGTTCAAGATTCGCGTCCCCAAAAAGTGGGCCGCAACGGTGATTACCGCGAACAGCACACCCAAAGGCATAATGCAGTAGAACATGAGGTTGATAAATAGGTTCATGGGTTATTGCCCTTGTCCGGTAAACACGCTGGATTCGTTGGTATAGGTGCCAAGGTTTCCGTTATTGTGCCCCTGCCAGACCAGTGTCCAATTCAGTCGCGTGAATGAGTTGGTCA
>Ga0302268_1000993_pt1 | contig 16877 bp, 8 predicted proteins | sample III_Bog_E2_1_FD_194554 | JGI IMG/M metagenome (GOLD analysis project Ga0302268, IMG submission 194554) | Peat permafrost microbial communities from Stordalen Mire near Abisko, Sweden - III_Bog_E2_1 | ecosystem: Environmental > Terrestrial > Soil > Wetlands > Peat | place: Sweden: Abisko...
ATTAGTTTCTTCGAGAGATGTATAGGCATTGGATGAACCAGCGTTTTTACTAAGAAACTAAATTATATTGAAACTACATTAGAATATTCATTTTATTCAGGATATTTTCCTGTACCCATGAATAACATATGCTCGAGGTAATGAGCTATACCTTGAGCCTCCAAAGGATCCAAGAAAGAACCAATTCCAACGCTTAATGCAGCTGCTGATTTTTGCGCATCTGGATCTGAAATGAGCAAACACTCCAACCCATTTTTGAGGGTGATAGCTTTATAAGTGCGCTTATCACTGATGCTTTTTATAACAATCCTTTCGGTCATTTAATTAATTTAAATAATATTTAAATCCTAATATATTTATTACGATATTCTATTCAATTCTTTTACCTATCAGTTTATATCAAAATACTACAACAAGAAATCATCAGCATAGTTGGAGTGCTTTTCTTTACAAATAATAATAATTTTAAATTGAATCAATCTTATTAATCGCTATTTTTATTGGAAAAAATGCCAGGAAAACATTTTAAATTGTGTATATATTTTACAGCTATTATTAATTATTAGTCCGGATGATCATTCATTTCATTCATTCATTATTAATTATTAGTAATGCTATTTTAAGCATTCATAAGTTTGATTAATTCGTAGTATTTGGTTTCACCATCATTTTAATTACGAAAAAAAAAAATATGGAAGATGGAATATGTAATTAAAAAAAATCTATTGAATAGTTCTATAATAAGGCAATGTACTTGTTCCTTAATGATAAATACTTAATGATTCCACCAAATATATTTTCAGGCGAAATATAGAAAAAATAAAATATCAAAAATAACTACTTTATTTAGATAAAAACAAATAGTTATTTATCTTTATCAAAATGTAAGTCATGTATAAATTATTTTTATCGTTCAAGGAAATCTGATGAGAGATAATTTCTTTTTGTGATTCTTTTTTTCAGATATTTATCACATGTAATCTATTATATCTTAGATCTCGTAGAGCTGCTAGATATTAAATTTTAATTTATTTTAATGAAATTGCAATAAAAAATATTATCATTAAAAATTATATGCATATTACTTGCAGATAGTATTGCTCCAAGATTTCATCTAATCATCAATGCATTAAAAACAAAATACCTTCTTCATCTTAAAGTTATATTTACTTATCTTAATCTTTGGTTTAATTTAACACTTTATTGCAAAATTATAATGCATAAAAATCAAAACCAAAGATGAAGTTAGGATTGTAAGAGAACGATCATCGACTTGCTCAGCAAAGACATACACTTTTTTTATCTCCAGTTACTCCTAATTGACATTATATTAACACTAAATCAATGCTTTTATACGCCTGACTTTATTTATAATTACGCTAAATTAAGATATTTATACATCTAACTTTATTGAAAGTTACCCTAGATAAAATCTATTTAAACGCCTAGTTTGTTTAATAGTAACACTAAATAAAAACAATTATACTCCTGCCTTTATTGATATTTACTCTAAATTAAGATATTTAAACAGCTATCTTTCTTTATATAAACGCTAAATCCATAATAATTTACAGCTGAATTCCTCAGTAATTACGCTAAATTAATAGTGTGGATACGCCTAACTTATTCCATAGTTACACTTAATCAATAATATGGATACTTCTAATTTTATTAATAGTTACGCTAACTATAATAAAATTTACGGCTTGGCTCAGTCCAAAAAGGATAAAGAAAACAGCAATGAGAAGGTTCATTTTCATTTGGCTTGAGTTTAAAAGAAGAATATTTGATACTTTACACCGACCCTTAAGGAGTTCGATGGAAGGTTAAAATACTCGGTACTTTCATCTCTTCTAAAATTCTATAATTAATTTGTTAAAGGGAAGTATTGGGTGATTTTAATTTTTGTAAAAAAATAATCTGCATGAGGCTAAATATTGATAATTGAAGACATTACCAACATTCTTATGAAGTTTTGGTTCATAAATTAAGTTTTTATTCATTAATGCATCTTAGGAATTTTCAAAATTACAAAGACTGGGGTTTGCCTAATAAACTAAAAATAATCCTATGCAGAGGAAGGATGAAGTCTAAAATAAGATTTTCCTTCTATTAAGATTTAATATTTAAGGTTCTATTCCAAAGTAAAAGCAATAAATTTAGAAACAATTCTCAATTTTTTAAAAACCTTTGATGTAAACAAGTGGATTATGGCGAAATATTTCAACAAAAATCAACATTTCGATATTTTGTTTATTATTTATTGAAACGACATTTCCTCTCCGAACGTGGAATAAAATTTAAAATACAAATGAAGTAAATAACAAAGGAAAGTTATTTATAATTGCATAAACTGAGACTTCTCCCAAAATACAGTTTTAATTCAACTGTCTTAGTCCAGAAAAATAAAGTTGGAAAGTTTCACTTTATCTATCCTTCATGCCAATATCAATAAATAAAGAAAATGATTTTTCACTTTTTTAAAGTCAGCTGAGAAAAATAAAATGAAAAACCATAGATTCAGAGGCAAAATTCATTTTAATGCATTAAAAAAACTAATTTGAAAATACAGCTAAGAAAGGAACGACTATGAAATTTGAAAAAGATCATTGATTGTATATTTAAGATTATAAAATATAAAGAGCATAATATTAATGAGCAATCAACTCCCCTTTATTTTCATACTCCAAATCAAAAACATCATGACATTCAACTGTTTCTCAACAAAAATGGGAATTACATCTTAAGATATTTTCACATTCATAGAATAGACTTTAAACGCTTAAACTCAAAAATAAATCAGTTCTAATTTATTGACATTATCATTTTGTTTTTCAATTTGTTAGCTGAAAATCATGGTCAATTATTACAATAGTAAAATATACAATCTATCAGAATTCACGTTTAAAGAGACCTCTTCGATATGCCTCTTCTGTACTGTGACTTGGGCAAGAGAGATACTAACTAATATAGTTATGTATGTCTGAAGTTTAGAGATCATTGTTAAAACTTTATTATTTTTTAAAATCCTAAAATTTATTAGTTCCAATTTATTGCATATTATTATTAAAGTACAGCTTTATTTGCAGTTTTAATAATAATTTGCGCCAATGATCCCTACGTACCATTTGAAAGGACTAAGTTTGACTTGAAAATTTCGCCAATTTATCAAATCAATGGTGATTTTTTATGTAAGCTATATTTCCTGGAATTTTGGCAGGACATATCTCTTTTGCATATTTATTAATGAATCAAGAACAGTCCATAAGGTTAAGTCGTGAAGACCATATAATTTTTGTTCTTTTGAAAAGGTGATATTCGCTTCAGATGATATATAGCAAATTAGCATCTTGCTTATTAGACATGGAAACATGATTCATTTTATGAGGATTTTAAGGCCCTACAAAGCTGAGCTGTTAACAGCCACATGAGTTCAAGATAAGTTGTTTCTGAGACAATAATGTTTATTAAGTTTGGATGATATAAGATAAATTGTTGATGAGTCATTGTGCTTGAAAATTCACTTTCACATTCCTAAGCAGACCTAATAAATTGTGAATTTGGTCTGCAAATGTTTGGGATTATTGATTGACTGTGATTCGTTCATTAAATAAATAATTTGAATTAAACTAGGAATATGGATTGATTCATTCAGTTCTTTGCATTCATCAAAAAGGTGTCGAATCCTTTATTAAGATGTTACAAAGCATTTATTTACTTGATTTTTCATGATTAATTTTTGGATATTTGTTAGTCCAAATATTCTTGACTTATATTAAATTAAATGAGTATGAATTATGTTAGAATCAGGAACATTTCTTAAGATTAAATGGTAAATAATTTATATAAATCAATAGTCTCACAAATTATCATCTTTAAGATTTTTGTTTTGCTGCCCTCAACTAGCTTTTGAATTATTATTCCAATAATTTTCAGATAAATAGTTTATATGAAAGTACTTAGAAGCTAATTGGTAAAATCATAATCTTTAAGATTTGATGTTTGATTAAAGCAACAAGCCACATCAGAATTTTATATTATACAAGTTTTGCCAATTTTAATTTTAGCAACAAAATCATAAATGCTTACTTATCTTTTAAAACAATCGTTTCAGTTAAATTTGAATTTTAAAAATCATTTTGTTACTTTAAATTAAAAACTACTCAAATTTAATTATAAATCTCATGAGTGCCAAAATCGCTGAAAGCACCGAAAGAATACAATAACTAGAGAGGCTTTAGACAGCAACTTAAGCTTTAACTCGGTTCCTGCAACTCTCTCTTCAGCTTTACTTTCAATGGGGCTTTTATAGTATCACTGTATTTTCACAAATATTTTCTTTCCTGACAACCCCAAAAGCTAAAACGTAAGATCACGATATGTCTTTACGCTTTCATATTTAATCTTCACAAACTGATTATAGCATAGGCGACGACCCTTACACAAAACTTTTACTTCCCTTTTGCCTTTTCTGGACCTTTTGTAATTTTCTGTTAATTCTTGCGCTGAAATGCATCAATGAACTAAACATGAAAGGACTTAAAATTACTGGCGGAGTGAATTATTTTATTTCTGCTTTTGTCGTGGCATTTGGGCTAATTTAAAATTAAACCCATTTGAATCCAGGCTTATAAATTTATCATCGATATGCACCATTTCAAGTAATGAACTGCCTTATTGTGGTCACTTTGTTTTATTTCACAAAAGCCGAAGAACCAAAGAGATTTTCAAATAGTCCAGGTAATTTTGTATGGTTTTGGCTATTCTTTGCTTGGGATTGGCACGAGGCTATAGGTCAATATATGGAATGGATCGGTCTGATTTACCTTTTTATTACCTTATCTTCAGTGGTTATGCTGGTTTTAGAGCTTATGAAAGGACTTACGACCACTATAAAAAGGATAATATTTATTCAGTGGATTATGTGTCTTATCTTAACTTTTTTGACATAGATTTTCGCAATTGTTTCCCATCAGATCATGCTGGATAAAAACTAGCAAAAGGAAGATCAAATAGCAATAAATCTGCTTCAAATCTTTATGATTGTAAATATTTTGGACATGCTATTTTGGACTTATGGTCGCTGTACGTGATTTATGTATTTATTTATGCTTTAATTAAGTAAATTGTATTGCATGATCTGAGTACTATCTGAGAAGATTTATTGATGTAATATGATTAACATTAAAATTTTAATATTTCCCAATTAATAGATAAGAGAAATAGTAGTAAAAAAACATATTCAAATAAATTATAAGAATAATAGGTATAATAATCTAGTATTCCGATTGATAATCGACCATAAAAAAGCACAAGTGATTACTTGTTTCTTCTTTTTCTGGTCGATTGGGTTGCTATATTCTTCGAGCAAAGCCATTCGATTCTTAAAGTTACAGCAGCTTCTATATGGAATCAATTTAGCCTAAATGTTTCATAGTGATTAGAAAATCGCTAATTATTCTTTTAGTGATTGAATATTATTTCGACCATTCTTCACTTTTATATTTCCTTTTATTATAATTCTTTTATTATTTTAACATTATCAAGTTACTTCCCGAGTTGCACTTTCATTCGTTCATTTTGCTAGTCTTAATATTTGGTGGTTTTCTGACACTTTGGGTACATGTAAACATATTTAATAAAAGGTGGCTTATTTTATACTAATTCTATCAAAATTGTATAGTACTCCTCTATCTACTTTTTCGTGTGAATTCATTTATTTGAACGTTCAAAAAGAGATAAGATTGAACAACTTTTAAATGTATTACAATTAGCAACAGTCATATATTTCTTTCTTCGGGTTAAACTGGGCAACATTTCAAAATATTTATCTCCATAATGCTTATTTATCAATATAAATTTAAAGATTCACTTTTGCATATCAATGCAACAATCAAAATAAACAATCATTCAAACCTTATATCATATTTAATGAAATGTTTCATCTCAGTGTTTACAAAGAACACATTTCCTTCACTTTATTTAATTCTGTTATAGTTGCCATTCTCAAGGCATTTTTACAGAGCTTCTCACCTACCTAAGTAATTACTTGGGACCAATTTCAATTTTAATAAACACTATACGATCTTACTTATTCTCAATTTCGATATAACAACAGCAATAGTCAAATTTGAATTATAAAATAGATATCAATCCACCCAACCACGACCAGTCATCATTATTATATTATATTTTATTAGAATATGTCGTAAAAAATCAACTCATTTATCACTTTCGAGATGCGGCCCTTCCCATTATCTGCTCTCCTACTCTCCTTAAATTTTATTTTCCTCTTACACTATCTTCAATTGGAGAACAGTTTTTAATAAAATTATCCACTTGTTTTCGTGATATCAATGGGGTATGTTTTGGTTCAATTTTACGGTTATAATTCAAAGGATTATTTTTATTTATGAAGCTTGGTGATTTTTTATGATGAGCAATTAATGGTAATTTTCGTGCTACTTTTTCAGATGAAGCAGCAACCTCAATAATCGTATTCTCTCCAATTTCGGATTATAAATCAGAGTTCATGAAAGATTCGTTTTTGATATTGGTAACTGGTTCATATGCCGATATAATTCTCTACCTTTTGCAATCAATATCCTTAGATGAACTCTCAGTTATTTTTTTATTTCCAGAACACAAGTTTGACGTGTTAACTCTACATCTTATCTTTGAGCAACCAATATCTTTCTCCTCTAAATTGTTAATATTTTTGTTTTCATCTAAGCAATCAGTTTTCAATCCATTTTTTGCTTGAGTTTTTGATCTAGAATAATTTTAATAATTGGCTTTGGGTAATACATCATTTATCATTTTGTAATTTTTATTGCTAAATTTGATTGTTTCTAATAACTCATCCCTTTCCCATTCACTTCTCTCATCCTAGACATTGTTAAAATGAGCGAGAACAGTTGGATTATTGAGTATGGTGCTCGCACTTGGTCTATCGTTTGGATTTAATTTCAATAAAGAGGAAACAACTGCTGCTAAATCATTGGAATATTGATTGGGAATTCTTTGAAAATTACCAATAGATATCTTTTTATATAGTGTTTGAATGTCAGTGGCCGTGAAAGGAGGCATTTGTGCAGCCATTTCATAGATAACGCAGCCTAAAGACCATATATCACTTTTAGTTCCATATGGCTGATCTTTCCATACTTAAGGACTGGCATAATAGGGTGTGCCTGTTTGAGTTTTAGCCATTTCATCTTTAATGACCTTTGATACATTCAGATCCCCAATTTTATAAACTCCTTTATCTGTTATAAATATGTTTGCGCATTTTATATCCCTATGAAGAATTCTTTTATCATGAAGAGACTTTAAACCTCTACTTAGATGTACAATTGCCTTCCATATTTAAGATTCATCAATCTTTGTATGCTTTTTAACATGAGACTGAATTAACTTCACCAAATCTCCTTTCTCTGCATATTCCATTACAAGGCATAAAGTACCATTAGGTTCATCATAAAATGCCTACTTATAGCCAATAATATTTTCTCCTCTCTCTGAGGCGAGAATTCTAATCTAAGTTAGCGCGTGGTTTCTATCTTTTTATTTAATTTTTGACATCCTTATCTGAATAAGCAAATTTTTACTTTTTTCATTGCGTAGTAAGCACCATCTTCTTTTCGTTTAACCTTATAAACTTCTGCAAAAGCTCCTTATCCCAGTTTAGCAATTATATCAAAATCATTTAGAGTGGTTATTGTCTGGTTGCCCATCATCGAAATAGAATTTACTGTATATAACAAAATATGTGCTCTTGGAAGTTGAATCATAAATTCTGTGCTACAAAATATATTTGAAAAGCCATCATGAATGATATTCGGCAATAATTAAGCTGATTGCAATGATCTTTATAGAGAGATGAATAAAGATAGATGAATCTAAGTTTAACTGTCCTGACATTAATTTTTGTATGAAAAAGGCAATTCATCGATTATTGCTTTTAGTATAAAACTAAGCACTTGATAAAAAGATGATCCATAATTATACTTATTTAATTCATAAATTTTTAACTCATCATTGAGCATCATATTCTTGCTTTTCTTCAAATTGGCCAAAAACGTTTTTCTACTAAATTCACTCGAATCATTTTAATTTTTTCACCATATTTTTTTCGTATGAATTGTACGATTTTGAAGAGTTGCCAATCTTAAACATAATAATTTTATTCGTCAATCTATTTTCCACATGAGCAAGTCAAAGTTTACTCAATGATTTCTTTCTCCAAGAGACAGGAAATATCGCATGATTCGGATCTAGCTGGTTTCTTGATCTGATTTCCTGAGTACTGACAGGCAATTGAAATATCCATTTCTTAAACAACAAATCCATATTGTTCCTCATATTTGTCAAGGCCTATCCAATGGATTAATTATTATGTGATTTCCTTTTCTTATTCAGTTTGTTCTTCCTTGATGATAGTCTATTCACTCTGCTCCAGCAATATTTTATCCTAATTCATTGACCGCTATACTAAATATAATGATAATTATTATTACATCAGTTTTGCAGATTTATAACTACTGTGTATTAGCAATATTACAAACAGGAAAGCTACAAATATTATAACAACAATTAAATATCTTTTAAGGTTTCTTATTTCTATTACGAATCCTCAATTATTTTACTCACATTGACATTCAAAGGTATTTAAATTAGATAATAATCTATGTTCACAGTATCAAACTATTCATCTAGTCATTTGGCTATCATATCTGATTAATATTAAATGCTCAAAACGGTTAAGTCAGCAAAAAACTTTAATAGAATTAAAGAGAAATCCTTTCTTTTTCAGCAAGTGTAACATCAGGTTTAGCCTCTTACTCGGGGTGAACTTTTCCTTGAAAGCAAAATTTAAGAATAAAATTCGTTAGAGATATGTTAAAAGAATGAAAATAGTCAACTTGAAGGTCAAGTAGTAAAAAGTTCCATTGATTCAAACAAAACAAAAAAATCAAGTCTAAAAAGTGTTCCCTTATCCGAACTGATTTTCCGAGATACCGGATATGATCACCTCTTTTTCGGTAAAATATAATCTGAAAAGCTTGAGCATAAATATTATTAAAACTTAAAGTAGCTCAAGCAGCAAACAGAATAAATAAGAAATCTATTGAATATGCAATTTATATCTTAAGAATCCAGATAAATTACAAAAAAAATATAATTACTACAAAAAGATATTAATTAAATCAGATCCAAAAGAAAAAATAAATTATTTGAAAATTATCCCTTAGAGTTTGCATGCACCGGAGAGAGAAAGAAAAAAGAAAGATTAAGTGGTAGGATTATTCTAGGAAGTTCAAAATAAAATAGAAGCAATATGCTGACTGAGTGCGATTCTAAGACTACAAGCCTTTCAACAGCCCCTATCACTCCTATTTGTCAACAAAAACTAATGATTAGTCCTGAAAAAAAGTACTTCTATGAGTATATGTTAATATTAAAGACAAAGAGAGATGCTATCAAAGGTTCAATAGCAGCAACGAAAAGATACTATACTGAGATCATTGAAAAATCAAAGCAGGAAAATATGGCTTATAGACAATAAATATCCTTGATAGACTTTCAAAACATTTGTTAGACTCCAATAAAAAAAACCAAATTTTTAACCAATTGTTACTTTGATAATTCTTATTCGGCAAGAAATAGCTCTCGAAGATTATTTAAAGCTTGTTCCCCAAAGAGTATTCGTGCAAATAAAATTCCACTTTCAAAATTACGATCAAGTTTTGGAATAAGGCTACGATCAAATCCTCAAGAAGAGTATTTTTTGTCAGGGCGTTTAAATTGATAATTCATCGATTATTTTGATCATTGATTATATTAATGTAAGACAATAAAGATAGCAAGGAACGTAAAGAAATTGCGAACAGTCACTCATCTGGACCATCAGTTGATTCTGATGAGGAATATGAGGAATCAGATTAGGGGGAAATCTAGGTCCCAATTAAAAATCCTGTGAGTTAAGCTATCTTCAATAAATATCAAAACAATCAAAATAATATGCTGGATCCTGTCATCAGAGAAGAGGATGAAGATTAAATTGCAGAAAATGCTGAAATGCATTTTAGAATTAAAAATCTGGATACTGGAGAGGAGATGGAAATCTAGAATGAAGAGCAGTAGGAAATATTCCAAAAGAAAATTTCAGAGGGCATGCACGGTATTTCTTATCATATACAGATATCGGAAACATTACTCTCGATTGGAGAGATTTTTGGGTTCAGGTATACAAAAATAATTAACAGCTCAGACTGTACTGTGAATAGGGTCAGTATGACGAGGCTAGGTTGATTATTTAAAAAGGAGAAAATAATTATCCTGTAGAAATTGATTGGAAAGGTCTCGATGATTGGGCTCCTCTTCATTATGCATGCTATTAAGGTCATGATGATATTGTTGACCTTCTATGCCACCATGGTGCTAATGTTAATGCTCTTACCAAATATAACAGAAATGGCTTACATATTGCTACTCTGAAAGGGCAACTTGAGGTAACTAAGGTCCTGTTAAAACATAAAATTGATGCCAATGCATTTGATTCTGATGGTAATACTCCACTTCATTTTGCAGCTGAGAACGGATACAAATAAATAATTTAGTTTTTATTATAGAACCAATGCAAAATCAAGAAAAATAGGGAAGGATTAACTCCCATGCATGATTCTAGCGACTAATCTGTTAAGAAAATCTTTAGTTCGCATGGTTTTAAGGAGGATGGAAAATATTAAGAATATGGAAACGGCACTTAACCTACTAAGATCACCAATAAAGTTGAGAGACAAACTATTTCTTCAGGAGGTTTAACTCCAGATTCATTTGTATTTCATCGGTTGCTCGGAAAAGGATCATTTGGTGAGGTATTTTTGGTGCACAGAAAAAATGATGAGAGTAAAAAATTATACGCGATGAAAGTATTGAGTAAGGATAAGGTTATGAGTAAAAATTTGAAGAGATATGCACTGACTGAGAGAAATGTAATGAGTGTTATCAATCATCCGTTTATGGTGAAGTTAAACTATGCTTTTCAAACTCCAGCTAAACTGTTTTTGGTTATGGACTATTATCCAGGAGGTGACTTGGGCAAACTTGTAAGCAAGAAGAGAGCGATCCCTGAAGATGAGGCCAGAAAGTATATTAGCGAATTAATTCTTGCTTTTGAAGCTTTACATAAAAATATGATTGTTTTTAGAGATCTGAAACCTGATAATGTGGTCTTGGATTCTGAGGGACACTCCCGATTAACTGACTTTGGTCTGTCAAAAGAAGGAATTTACAACAATACTACTGGAAGTTTCTGCGGATCTGTTGCTTATCTCGCTCCTTAAATTTTATCTAAACAAGGCCACTCAAGAACAGTTGATTGGTATCTTGTTGGACTATTACTTTATGAATTGATTGTTGGTCTACCACCCTATTACAATTCTAAAAAGGAAGTGCTTTTCGATAATATTAAAAGGTAATTTATTACTAATTTAGAGGCCCACTAAAAATACCAAAAACCATGTCAAACGAAGCAAAGGATCTAATTAAAAAGCTACTCTGCAGAGATCCGAGAAAACGACTTGGAGCATCTCGAGATTCATAAGAATTGAAATAGCATTAATTTTTTAAGGGAATCAATTGGCAAGACGTATTCAACAGAAAATTGGAGATGCCACCTATCTAAGATCCAAAATGGAATATAAATGAAACCATTAAAGTATCCTTCTAAAATTCATAACCTGGTAAGAAAATAGAAGGATGGACCTTTGTGGGACAGCAGGTTTGATTTGAAAGATTAAATAATAAATTAATTAATCTGAAAAAGATTATTTAGTATAAGTGAATTGATAAATTGAATGACTGTTTTATTACTTTATTACGAAGAGAAATGGGCATAATAATTAAGATTTATTAATCAATTATTGCAGCAGCCTTCCTTCTATCTTTTTATAAGCTGTCCTATTAAAACACTTTCTCTCTTCTGGATTCGTCCGGTTAAATTTGACGTCATGCCGATATATTTTTAGCCTCCAACTTTAATTCCTGGATTATTTTGAATTTAAATGCTCGAATTTTCAATTTTAGTTAGAATTGAAGACGTAAGCAAATTAAAAATTTAGTCAACATTGCTTCCTGTTTTAGCACAGGTTTACAAAAATTATATTCCTTGTTGATGAGCAAATGCTTTGCCTTCTTCATATGTAACTTTTCTTCTGAATTATAAATATCTTACTATTAGCTTTTATCGCTTTTGTTTCCAACCAAAACAAAAGTTAAAGAAGGGGGACCATTGGATTTGGCCTCCTCCAGCCACTTGATCAAATGAGTAAAGCTATCTCTATCAGATACGTCATATACAACAATAGCTCCGATAGCATTGCGATAATAGCTTCTTGTAATGGCTTTGAAGCTCTCTTGTCCTGCCTTATTAATTTGATTATTACAGTATCCCAAATTTGCAATTTGATGTTGTTTTAATTGAATACTAGCATTTTGGCTCCAAATTATACTCCAATGGTTACTTCATGCTTCTCTCGATAACGTTTATCGGTATACTGCAGCAATAAGCATGATTTCCCAACCCCTACTTTGACAAAAATATACCTGAATCTCCAATTATTATGCACTTTAGGAGAAAAGCGTAGTTCATATTATCTTATAACTAATTATAAAATGTGACAAAGATTATATTACAATACTATTGAAGACTACGTTTATAATTTTATCTCTAGAAGCAAGTCTAAATAATTTTCAATATTTTAACTTATTCTTAAAAATATTCTTGACCATTAAAGATAAATGGTTTCATAATGTTTAACTATTAAATCTGCTAATCTTTTTTATAATTATAATTTATAATAATGAGGTAGGAGTCATCGAAGTAGAAACTTCTCGCTAAAACTTAGAGTATGACTTACTAACTCTCAAATAAGCAGGAAAGCTTTCGTTAGTCTAAGAAAAAGAGCATTGTAATTTTTCTTAAATTCCTAACAAGCTACGAATTGAATTATGAGAGTCTCTTGCGATAAGTTGACAAATAAAAGTACTTGAAGATTGATATAGTGTCGAGTAAATTTTATAGATTTCCAAGCATACACCTGGCTATAAATCTCTTTCCTTAATTTTTTGCTACTATCTGAAGCACGGGAATATATTCTCAGCTTTTATCATGAGCCTAATATTTCCAATTCCTCTCAGTGTGTTTATTTACTATCTTGGCATTTTCATCAACTCTTATCAAGATATTGGGCAATATTTATAAATAGGAATTATTGGAATTAGATGTTCTGTAATTTCATACTTGCTCAGATACTGTCTGCATTTCCCTGAAGAAAGGTTTTATTGGATTATTTATTTTTTCTCCATCCTGATTGGACTCATTTTCAATTATAGTAAATCATTCTCAATATAGATTATGTTTTCATTCTAATATATACGATGAGTATTTTTCTGTCAATTTACAAAAAATAAGATGTAAGAAATAGTGTCTCCATCGATAATGAAAGAATCTAGGAAAGATAACTGTAAGAACAGCAAAAAAAGATCAAATTTAAACTATTGGCTCATCCTCAGATTGCTTTGGGCTTATTAATAGGATTTTTTATTTTTGTTTGGATTCTAGGAAAGTATTTAGTATTTTATTTAGATTTTACGATAGCAAAGAATATGGTCACCTCAAAGAATTATTTATTGTTGGATTATTAAGCTGCAGCCAATAAACCTCAATATTCTTTCCTGCCTTTGCAACAAAATTCATATATTAATTTGGGTTTCATAAAAGGTTGATGATCGGGGATCTCTATGCTTTAGGCTTTATTATCCCTGGCCTACACCTCAAATCATATATGCTGTTGCTTGATAATCATAATTTTGCTTCGATTACATTAAGTTTTCTTGCTCTTCATATTCCTACTCTTCTCCTTATGTATGTTTTCTTGGGATATCGATAATTTTTCTATTCAGTTCTTTGGAAAAATATCACTCAAGCAACGCAATCAGTAAGTAATGGCTTGATATTGGTCACAATAATAACTTTAATCCGCGAATAAACTTGTCATTTCAATATAGTCTTTTACACTTCCATAGTGCTTTTTACAGTAACAAAATTATATAAATTAAATTAGATTATATCTGCAATTCTAGGAATATTTTTAGTAGCTTCCAGAGCCTCAGTTTTGCATTTTAGTAATAAGGTGAAAATTTAAAATTTCCTTTGTTGGGCTGAGAAATGATGATATTGCCTTTTCACTTTATTAATTAATCTATGCCTAATAAATAGCTTGCATAAATACAAAAATAAATAAATAATCACATTTATCTTTTTTTAAGACTCCTTAGTGATGAGATAATTCTGTTTTAAATGGTTAAAATAGTTTAAAATTATTGTTTCTTAAATCCCTTTATTTTTCAACCAATTTAATATCAACATCTTGCATGTAAATCTTAAAATGATGAATTTCATTTAACATTTTTGAAAATAGGATATAATCATCTGCTAACGCAGAGTCAAATTTTTGAAAATATTGAGTATAAAGATATAGCATCAATTTAAAATGATCCTTTATAAAGATCGATTTTTTTTTTTTGCTTTGTCTATTCTCCTTATGAGCATAAATATCAATTAGAATTAAAATAAAAGTTACAATTAAAATACATAAGATTGTGCTAACATTAGGCCTTAAAATTTTATCGACGGAAACAATTTAATAATCAAGTTTAAATGAAAGAAATTATTCAAGTGCCTTTATTTTAATTGCATTATAGCTTTGATTCAAGAACTTTTTATAAAATTTAATTTGAATCATTAAATTTAATGAGTTACAAATATTGATGACACTCTATTTTATTAATAAGAAAAGCCCTAGTTAATTTATTATCTCATTATCTAATTTCAAGTTACAATAATCCATAATTATAGGAATAGAATTAATATTATTTTCTCTGATGTCATAAATTGCAAAATGACCAAATTGAGTTTTCAGAACTCTTTTTCAGTACAATTCTGTACCAAGTTAAAAAAATGCCTGATTTAGTCGATTGACCATGATTATGATGACTGATAGTAACACTTTCTCAACATAAGATAACTTTGTTATGAAATTTTACAAATAATTCACAAAAATAAACTATAAATAGACAAAATCTATAAAATTAATAATGAGGAGGATTAAAGGGAAATCACGGTTTTAGATAAGAACAAATTGACTTGGTCGTAGAAATAATAAGGCCTTACGGGTTTAGTCCAGCATAGGTAACACGATAGCCTTTTGTGCATGTTAAACAGCCACTTGGCCCGCAAGTCAAACAATTTCCACCACACGCGGAGCAAATTGTCGTGGTCGTAGAAATAATAAGGCCTTATGGGCTTAGTCCAACATAAGTCAGGCCATGAAGGCTTGTGCATGTTTAACAGCCACTTGGACCACAAGTCAAACAATTTCCACCACACGCGGAGCAAATTGTCGTGGTCGTAGAAATAATAAGGTGTTACGGGCTTAGTCCAACATAAGTCAGGCCATGAAGGCTTGTGCATGTTTAACAGCCACTTGGGCCACAAGTCAAACAATTTCCACCACACGCGGAGCAAATTGTCGTGGTCGTAGAAATAATAAGGTGTTACGGGCTTAGTCCAACATAAGTCAGGCCATGAAGGCTTGTGCATGTTAAACAGCCACTTGGGCCACAAGTCAAACAATTTGCACCACACACATAGCAACGTCCAGTAGAACTCACACCATAGCCCGGTGCGCACGATGTATTTCCAAATTTGATCATAGAGATGCATAAGAGCAACAGGAGAAGTCTGAAAGTTTTCAAGTCCATTGAGTTGGATATGTTAGTTAATAAAATATTTGATGAATTAATAGGATACGTAATTATATGTTTAATAAATAGGATACGTTAATTTACTCTTGGAATGAACTACTTAAGTATTAGAATCTATAATATATACTATTTATGTATGAAAAATATTTTTTAAATCAATAAATGATAATAATACTACAAAATTTAAGGCTCAACAAAAATTAACTCTGTATATCAATAATTTTCAACTCCACCCTCATTTTCAACCTTAGGCCTCATTTATTGTTTGCTAAAAAGCATCATGCCATTATTGATCCTCATATTTATTTTGCCAACTATGCCACAATTTGTAAAGAGACATAAAAAATAATACGATCATATAGATTTTTTCAAAACATATCTTTTATCGAAATAATATATTTCTTCCTATTTATATTGGAATTGTTATTTATTAATTAGAATATAAAAATGCAAGTGTAGGACATAAAAAAATGTATTGGTCTCTTTATTCATAAATTAAGATATTAAAAACTATCATTTTCGCTTTATGATATCAATGTTTGTATTTGATGTGGAAGAATTGATGACATCCAGCTATTAGTTAATAACAGTTGGCATATTAAGCAATTATCCATCATTTTTAGTGATAACTAACTCATCTTTGGCTGGAGAATTATATTTAATAATTATTGTTAAGATAATAAATGTGAATCCTAAAAGATTTTTTGTTATCTATAACATTTAAAAATCAAATTTGTTCTTGATCTTTTTTATATGATATTGACTATTAGACTCTTTTAGAAATATGAGTCATGGATAATGACTGAACTCAAGAAATAAATAATGGATGAATTTACCATAGAAGAGATGAAATAATTTTTGAAACGAGATTGCCCTTAAATGAAATAGGATATTAATAATTTTACGGAAGAAGAGATAAAACTTCGATATGGACAGCTTATGGTAGAGGAAAAATAACTTATTAATAATTCGTAAGCAGAGGACGCCAATAGTCTATTTTCAGTCAATAAAAGTGAAAATTGTAAAAAATAAGATGATTCAATTTA
>Ga0302268_1000995_pt1 | contig 16863 bp, 15 predicted proteins | sample III_Bog_E2_1_FD_194554 | JGI IMG/M metagenome (GOLD analysis project Ga0302268, IMG submission 194554) | Peat permafrost microbial communities from Stordalen Mire near Abisko, Sweden - III_Bog_E2_1 | ecosystem: Environmental > Terrestrial > Soil > Wetlands > Peat | place: Sweden: Abisko...
TCGGCAGAGCGATTGCACGCCGACGCCCAGGGGCTTTCGGCCAACGCCGATCAAACCAGCCGTCAGGCCACCGCCGTCGCCCGTGCCGCCGAAGAGGCGTCGGTCAATGTCCAGACCGTGGCTTCGGCGACCGAAGAGTTGTCCATGTCCGTTAACGAGATTGGCCGTCAGGTCCGGGAGTCCTCTCAGATCGCCACCACCGCAGTAGAGGCCGCGAACCGGACCAACGTCACGGTGGCCGGTTTGTCAGATGCGGCTGACAAGATCGGCGAAGTGGTGAAACTGATCAACGACATCGCGTCACAGACCAATCTGCTGGCCCTGAATGCCACCATCGAAGCGGCGCGGGCCGGGAACGCGGGCAAAGGATTCGCCGTGGTGGCGTCGGAGGTCAAGACACTCGCCAGCCAGACCGCAAAAGCAACGGGAGACATTCAGGCCCAGGTCGGGCAGATGCAGGCTGCAACCAATACCGCCGTCGAGGCGATTCGAGACATCAGCGAGACCATTCGGCGTATGAGCGAAATCACGGCCGTGATCGCGGCCACCGTAACCGAGCAAGGCGCGGCGACCGAAGAGATTGCGCGCAATGTGGTCCAGGCGACCAGCGGCACATCCCTCGTCTCAACCACCATTGCCGGGGTCAGCGGCGCCGCCGACGAGACCGGGGGAATGGCGACTCAAGCCCTCTCCGCCGCCGGAGACCTTTCGCAACAGGCGAAGAAGCTGCATGTGGTGGTGGCTGATTTCATTCAACAGGTGCGGGTGGCATAGGGGGCGACATAAGCCCCACTGACGAGTCGCGCGTCAGTGGGGCTTGATATTACGCCTTTTTGCTGGGCGGCGCAGACGGGACCGGAGCCGTCGATATGCGCTTGGTCTTGTCCTGTTTCGGCTTCTTGGCTTCACGGCTATTCTTTTTTTGACTCTTGGCCATCGCCAGTCTCCGCTTTCTAAGGGCCTTTCGCCGTGACCCTCCCGGAGGGTCGCAGAGATCGAGAAGTGTTAGATGGGGTTGCAGAAGCGCGAATAAAGTAGGCCGCAGCGGAATATTATCTCTTTTTGCTGAGGCTTAATTTTCACACATCGGCGAGTCGGTTCGCGACCATAGAGGTTGGTTGCAATCCCGGCCACGGTTCTTATACCGGCGAGCCCTGATACTGACACATCGCCGGTCCTCGGGCCGCGACGGCGGCTCCGCGTGCCCATGCGCGCGAAGCCAAGGGCGCGGATGCGCCCGCCCGGCGTCTGAGGGCAGCCTTGATGAGTCACCATCAAGGCTCGATGGTATTACTGCCGTTTTCATTGACGCCTAACCAGATGGTGGAGAGCAACCGCCGTCGCGGCGAAGCCTGCCGCAGCGCCGATAGCCAGCCCCCAACGTGGGCCCAATGTGTCTGCAACCCAGCCAACGATCGGGGCGCCGATCGGCGTCGCACCTACGCCGATCGCGAGACGTAGCGCCATGACGCGCCCCCGCATCACGGGTGGGGTCGATAACTGCATCAGGCTGCTCGTCGTGTTGGTGAATGTTAGCGTGGATATGCCGATGATGACGAGAGTTACGCCGAACAACCAAGCATTGGGCGCTATTGCGGCCAGCGCAAAACCGACTCCGAAAATCGCCGTGGCTATGGGGAGAAGGCGGAACTGTGGTGTTTCTCGCCCCGCCGCGAATAGGGCGCCACCGAATGTTCCAGCAGCCGTGATCGAGGTCAGGAGGCCATATTGATCCGCGCCGCCATGAAAGACGCTCACCGACATGGTTGAGATAAAAATCGGAAAATTAAGCCCGAATGTACCGATCAGGAAGAGCATCCAGAGGATCGCTTTGATATCAGGACGGGATCGGACATAGCGGAGCCCTTCCACAAGATTGCCGCGTGCCTGCCCGGCCCGGATGTTGGGGTGAAGCTCGCCCAAACGCAGAAAGAACAGCGATACCAGCACGGCAACGAATGAAGCTCCATTGATCAGGAAGGCCCAGCCGGATCCGATCGCAGCGATCACGATGCCGGCTATGGACGGGCCGACCATCATGGCGGCGTTCATGGAGGTGGAATTCAGGGCCACCGCATTAGGAAGGTCTTTATCCTCGACCAAATCAGAGACGAAGGTCTGGCGGGCTGGCATATCGACCGCATTGACGCAACCGGACAGGAAGGCTAGCACGTCGACGTGCCACACTTGAACCTGCCCGGTGATGACGAGGAGGCCTAGCACGAGGGCAAGCACGCCCATGGCGGCCTGCGTTGCGATCAACAGCTTGCGCCGGTCAAAGCGATCCGCCGCATAGCCGGTCCAGGGCAGCAACAGCAATTGCGGCCCGAATTGCAGTCCCATCACAACACCAACGGCCATCGCGCTATGATGGGTAAGCTCGGTGAGAACCAGCCAGTCCTGTGCGGTACGCTGCATCCAGGTGCCGATATTCGAGAGGATCGAGCCGCCGAACCAGAGACGATAATTATAGACCGTTAAGGAACGAAACGTGCTGGACCCGATGCCTTTATGAGCCAACGGGAGAATTTCCGCCGTGGAACTTCCCGAAGAGACGCGCCGACATCAGGCCGATGAGCAAAAGGCCTAACCCCAGGCTGACGATATGATCCGTCGCGCGAAGGTCAAATTGGCCTACGCGCACAATGAGGCAATATGCGAGCACGAGGTTTCCAAAGCCCCACAGCACGTTGACAGTTGATGATGACAGCCCCTTGCCGGGTGGTTTGGCGAACGGGCTTTGAAAGGCTTGCCCCATCATGCCGCTGACAGCATGCGGCACGGCGTTAGCCAGAAAAGCGCCACCAAAGAAGTATGAGAGGTCATCCAGCCATATCATGATCAAGCCCCACGTTTCAGGAGAGCGATAATCTCCCCGGTTGTGCCGGTTTCGCCGATCTTAGGGAAAACTCGGGTGATGCTGTGTGTATGTGCATCGAAATCAAGGTCAGTCATGGCATCAATCGCGAAGGTGATGTTGAAGCCCAGCTCGTAGGCTTGGCGGGCGGTGACTTCGACGCCATTGCTGGTGGCAATTCCTGTGATCACGATCTGGGTGACGCCCCGTGCCCGTAGATAAGTTTCAAGATCGGTCTTTGTGAACGCCCCCGGTGTGTACTTTGTCACGACGTGATCTTCGGTTTGTTGGTTCAGTTCGGGAATGAGATCGGTCCAGCCGTCTGGAAAGACGGTATTGCGACGCGGATGTTCGGTTCGAACCGCAGGGGCTCCGGCAACATTGACAAGAACCACCGGCAAACCCTGCTTGCGAAAGGCTGCGGCCATCGTACCGACATGGGCCACCACCCTCTCGATCGGATGGGCCGTCGGGAGCGAGACAAGGCCTTTCTGGAGGTCGATGACAACCAGTGCGGTTTGGGGGTCGAGGGCACTCACGGTCATGGGGGGCCTTTGACTTCAAAAGGTTGGAATGGATCAGGGGCCGCTCAGGCTTCGGATGATTGCGGCGGCGGACAGGAGGGTTTGCTGTTCGTCCGAGTCGAGCTTCGCGACGGCGGCGAGCAGCCAGTCCTGTTTTGCAGCACTTCTCTTGCGCCGCGCCTCAACGCCCTGTGCTGTCAGTGAAAACAGGATTTGTCGCCCATCTGTGGGGTGAGGAGTCCGCTCGACCAGGCCCTCCTGTTCAAGGCTGGCGAGGATGGCGCTCATCGACTGGGGCTTCATCGCCTCGGTGCGTGCGAGATCAGCGGTGGTCATGCCGCCGTTCTCATCCAGTCTAGCGAGGGCTGCGGTCTGGGAAAGGTTCAGGTCGCCCGGATTGGCGTCCGCCCGCAGGCGGCGGAGGAGCTGTCTGATCGCCTGCGTCAGGGCGGGAACGACCGTTTCGGGCGATAGGGGGGTGTCAGGAGGGCTGCTCATTCCCCTGACATAGCATATCATCAGCTAAACTGGCAAGGTGCCTGTTTATCTCCCCGGTTCTCACGGTGCCGTTAATCTTTTCCCCATAAGGTTTCCCGTGCGCCTATGCGCGCGAAGCCGAGGGCGCTGCGACATCATCGGCCCTCTGGAAGCTGGTAGAACAGGGCTTGGCCAAAGGGGGCCCACAGAGGCACTCTGACTCCGGCTTGGGCTAGTGCCTCGCGCACCCACTCGTTACAGGTGGTGAACATCGTATAGTGACCCTCGGCCACGAAAAAGGCGTCGTGTAGGGTGTAACGGACATCAGGAATGAGCAGAGGGGTTCCTTGGTCGCTGCGGAGAAAGCCAGCCTGGAGATAATCGGTTAGACGGCGATAGGCGTCTACGGACAACCGAAGGTGGCGGGTGTCGGCGCCTGGAAGGGGACGCGGCATCGCTTCCACATGCATGACTGAACCATCGAGTCCAAAGAGGGCCTTTGCGGCGCTCGTGAAGCGAAGAGTCGCCCAGGTCGGGGTGCTCAGATAGAACTCGCGATCTCCCCAGCCGAATGCCAAATAATCATGGAACCCAGGAATAATCCCTAACTTCTGGATCGGCAAAACACCGTACCAGTCCTGTTCAGGAGTCACGATGGGAACCACCAGATCCGTATGAATGCCATTGTTTATAAGATAAATATCAATACCAGAGGAAATCGAGTCTTGGTTTCGGTTGATCACCACCAAACCACCAACCATCGCAGCCAGCAGATAGAGACCGACCAGGACGAGCGGGGTACTGGCCACCAACAGTCCAACTTTGACCCATCTTTTTGTCACTGAAAGCACTCCTCTGACGGACCCAAGATCAAACTTCAATTTTCGTCGCGCTGATAACCCAATCATCATCAGCAAAATCATGATGAAGATAGGTCATTCGATCAATGCAGACATCAAAACGACCTCTGAAGATTTCTTCAATGTCGCTTTTTGAAAAAAACAGCATATCCATGCCGGTTTCAACATGCGATGCCACCTCGGCGGCTAACGCCGTGATATGCCATGTGCAGCGCCCTAGGAATATGGCATGTTGACGTCGGCCATCGCCGTCATTGCGTGTCACGCATAAGAATTTGCCGCCAGTTTTCAGGATGCGATACACTTCTCTAATCATTTGGCCGGCTTGATCTATTGACATATAGTACATAACACCAAAGCAAAGCACGGCATCAAAGCTCTTATCACCATAATGAGAGAGATCATGTCCCGGTGTTTGATGGGTTTGGATCGTTATGCCAAGCCGTTCAGTCAAGGACTGTAAGTACGCAATGCCCGTTGCCGAGATATCGCAGGCGTGAACATCAAAGCCCTGATGGGCAAAAAACACAGCATGCCGCCCGGCACCGCAGCCCAAATCAAGGACTTTGGTTGTAGAGGCCGCACGGCGGTCAAGAGTCCGAAAGGTCCAGCGAACAACCTGCTCATGGGGATAGGCCGGCCTGAAACGTGCGTCCGCATGGGCTTCTTCCCAACGCTCCCGCATGGATCGCCGTTCGACATTTTGCATGGTTTCACCCATCTGATCTTGTCTTCGCACAGAGCCTCTTGGAAGCTGGCCCGTCATGCTGCGGCGATCACATTACCAATATTGGGCGCTCGACGGTCAAGGAGCCCGTATTCAGCGGCGCCAGCGCCTCTTGCAGACGAGAGGCCGCAGTGTGTGGACTCTAGGGGGCGCGGATGCGCCCGCCCGGCGTCTGATACCGGCGAGCCCTGATACTGACACATCGCCGGTATCGGGCCGCGACGGTGGCCCCGCGTCCTCGTGGACGCGAAGCCAAGGGCGCGGATGCGCCCGCCCGGCGTCTGAGGGCAGCCTTGATGAGTCACCATCAAGGCTCGATGGTATCACGGCCAATTTCACGAGGGTCTTCGCTGCGTTCAGGTCTCGATCGCGCCCGCAGCCACAGGCCGGACACGTCCAGTCTCGCACCGACAACGGCAAGATGTCCATCTTGTATTTTCACGCCGAACAGGCCTTGCTCGAAGGATACCAGCGGTCGGCCACGACAATTCGAGAACCGTTTAGTTTGGTCTTGTAGTCGATCTGCCGCCGGAATTCGTGCAAGCCAACATCGGCGATGGCCCTTGATAGTTTATCATTGGCCATCATGCCCCGCACGTTCAGATCTTCGATCACGATGACGCCGTGGTTTTTGGCTATCGCCGTGGTCGCTTTGTGCGTAGCATCCTTGCGGGTCGTGCCGATACGGGCGGGAATCGGGCGTCGGCACTGACCTGCTTTGGGATGGACGCCTCTGTGGTCTATGGTTGTTCGGCATGTGCCAGCTGTTGGGCGAAGGTGCCGTCTGCTTTCATTGTGGCTAACGCCGCAGAAAACGCGGCGGCTAGGCTGTGTCCTTCCGGTGAGTCCTGGAAGGCGAAAAAGACATTCTGTTGCGACACCGGAACCGCCGGATCATAAGTAATGCCCTTCAGTCCAGCCGCCCGCAGAGCCCCCAAGCCGGTTTTCTCTTCAACAACGAAGGCGTCAATGCGCCCAGCGTCCAACTTGGCGAAATTGATTTCATCGGTCGCGGCACTTTCCAGAGAAAAGGTGGTGCTATTCACAATTTCATTGGCATAGGGGTAGCCAAGCGTGATTCCCACCCGCTTTCCGGCAAGGGTATCAACGGTGGTCCAGACGGGATGATCCGATTTGGCGAAAACAAAGTCCCTTTTGACGTAAATAGGATCGGATGGAACGTAAGGCTTGCTTAACAAGACCTCAAGCGCCGGCAACAGAGCATCGACATCGCCATGCTCGAAGCTATCAACCGCCCGCTTAGGCGGAACAACATCAATGGACACTGTGATATGAGCCCGCTTTGCCAGCTCTTTCGCCAGATCGACAAAAACACCCGTATTGGCATCGACCACCATCACGGGAATCGGGTAGAGGGCAAGCGTAATCGACTTGTCATCGGCCCAAGCCGGCGATGTTAAGCCAATAAGAAGGGTCGCTACCGATAGGATATATCTGGTCATGAGAGCCATTTCCTCAATATTAGGCACTATTCTTCATTTATGAAGGCCGATAAGCTGGATGATCAGGCGGCGGTGAGTTCACCAAGAAAGTGATCGACTTGGTCGCGGAGTTTCCCAAACCGTTGATCAAGACTGTCAACAGCGCCGAGTAGAACGTCGGCGGCTTCGCCATTGCGTTGCGCCGCTCCGGCCACGCCCTTGACGGTTTGCTCTAGGCTGGCTGAACCTTGGGCGGCGTCGAAGAGGGCACGGTTGATTTCGTTGGTGGCCGCGTTTTGCTGTTCAACGGCCGAGGCGATCGCGGCGCTGATTTCGCTGATCGTGCCGATCACCCCGGTAATATGATGAATCTCCGCAGCGGCGGCCTGGGTCGAGGTCTGGATGGCTTGAACCTGACTGGAAATCTCCTCGGTGGCCTTGGCGGTTTGGTTGGCGAGGCTCTTGACCTCGTTGGCCACCACGGCAAAGCCTTTTCCGGCCTCTCCGGCCCGTGCAGCCTCGATGGTGGCGTTGAGCGCCAGCAGGTTGGTTTGGGAGGCGATACTGGTAATCAGGGTCACCACATCGCCGATTCGGGCGGCCCCGGCGACGAGGCCGGATACCAACGCGATGGTCTGATCGGTTCGGGTTTTGGCGGCATCGACAACCTGATTGGAGGCTTGCGCCTGCCGGCTGATTTCCCGGATTGAGGCGGCGAGTTCCTCAACGGCGGTCGACACGGTTTGCACGTTGGCGCTAACCTGATCGGCAATCGTGGCCGCTGCCGAACTGAGTCGCGTATTGTCCTCGGCGGTCCCGGCGACGATCCGGGATGAGTGGCTCATTTCGTGAGCGGTGTGCGAAGCCGCAGTGAGAACGGTCTTGACCTCGGCGTCGAAGGTTTCCGCGACTTGGTGCAACGAGCGTTTGCGCTCCTGTTCGGCCTGCTGCTTCAGGGTTTCCTGTTCGGCTTCCAGGCGCACCTTGGCAATGGCATGAGCCTTAAAGACCTCGACCGTCGCTGCCATTCGCCCAACCTCATCAGAGCGGTTGAGGGCGGGCACCGTCACATCGTGGTCACCGTTCGCGAGTGCGCCCATGGCGCGATCAAGGTCTAGAATTGGTCCGGTTACGCTGCGGACAATCAAGGCCAAGGCGCCGCAGACTAGGGCTAGAATGCCGAAACCAAAGGCTACGATGGTCCAGGCACGCCCAGCTACTTCTTCTTGGGCGCGTGTCGAGGTCATACGCAATTCGAGAGTGCCGATCGGCTTTGACTCTCCTTTTGCCGTCGTTCGGTAAATTGGGGCCCGTTCAACAATCAGTTTGCTGGCCGAAGCCGTGGTGTGGCCGTCCTGGGCGAAGATTTTGCCGCCCTGATCGAACAGGATACTGCCTGCATAGTCGGGGTCTTGGGCCAACGGTGCCAGAAGTGTCCGGGCCGCGTTGGTGTCGATATTCCAGAGTGCCTCGCCCGCGCCGCCGGACAACATCGCCACCGAAAGACGGGCGCGATCGTCGAGTGCGCGGCGGCTATCTTGGGTGGTGACATAGACCGCCCCGATCACGGCAAGCGCGATGGTCGCCGATAGCAGCACGCAGATGGGAGCTATCGTTCGGACCATGAGACTCCGGGTCAGAATGCCAATCATGGCGATCTCCTGATGGTTCCGTTGGCGCTTCGCACGGACGTTTTGCCACTGTGCAAATTCGCAACAAGTTTAGGATAACCCGAGCCACGGGTTTGAAACGAGTTAACCATTTGTGAAACTTGAAGGATTCAAAAGACCCGTGGCTTGGCGACGATCCATCACAACACCGCAAGGGCCCGCATGTGATACCATCGGGCCTTGATGCTGACTCATCAAGGCTACCCTCAGACGCCGGGCGGGCGCATCCGCGCCCCCTAGAGTCCACACACTGGGGCTTCGCGTCCACGAGGACGCGGGGCCGTCGTCGCGGTCACGATCAGGCCGGGCGACACGTCTATGTGTTGCCGGTCGGACAACAGCACTGGGGTTTTTCGGGGAAATACGCGTTAGCCAGGGACGATTCGAGACGGCGCAGGAGGCTGATCTTGCGCGCGGCTTGTTTCTTCGCGATGGCGGCCGGATGGCTGCTTCGGACGCTTCGCAGCTTTTTGGGCAAACTGACCTCCTTCCGAGGCCGTGCGCAACAGACCCCCGCCGCCGAGCCTCAGTCCCGGTACCCCTGACAATGAAGATGACAATACACCATAAATCTACTATGTCAATGGGCGTAAGGCGGTGCGCCTGCACAGTGGTTTTGTGTTAAATATGCGGCGCCTCACGAGGGCGCCGTCTCATACCATCGGGCCTTGATGGTGACTCATCAAGGCTGCCCTCAGACGCCGGGCGGGCGCATCCGCGCCCTTGGCTTCGCGCCATGGGGCGCGCGGCGGCGGTCGCCGCCGGGATACCAACGGCCTTGGACGTTGACACGTCTGCGGCGCCCTCAGACGCCGGGCGGGCGCATCCGCGCCCTTGGCTTTGCGCCATGGGGCGCGCGGCGGCGGTCGCCGCCGGGATACCAACGGCCTTGGACGTTGACACGTCTGCGGCGCCCTCAGACGCCGGGCGGGCGCATCCGCGCCCTTGGCTTCGCGCCATGGGGCGCGCGACGGCGGTCGCCGCCGATACCAACGGCACGGATCATTGTCTAGGGCGTTGGTATCAGCGGATTGTAGGGACGCCCATAGGGCAAGCTCGGCCCACCGATTGGCTAGAGTCGGAACTGGTCCATCGCACTCATGGTTTGGTTGGCCAGACGTGACAGCTCGACCATGGTTGCCGTGACCTCTTCCGCAGCGGTCGCGTTGCTTTCGCCGATCTGCGCCAGTTCGGCGATGCGGGAGCGGATTTCTTCCACCGCCGCGCTTTGCTGGGCCATGGCTGTGGCAATGCTTGCGGCCATCTGATCGCTTTCACTGACGACATGGGCGATCCGGTCCATGTTCGCGCCGACCGCGCTGGCCTTCTTGACGCCTTGGGCGGTTTCGGTTCGGGCCTTTTCGACCAGGATGTCGATGTCCGAGGCCGAGCGCCCGGAATGTTCGGCTAACTTACCGACTTCTTCGGCGACGACGGCAAAGCCCTTGCCGGCCTCGCCCGCCCGCGCAGCCTCAATCGCGGCATTGAGCGACAGCATATTGGTCTGTGTCGCGATCCGACCGATGACGACGGTAATCCGGGAGATTTCCTTGGCGTTGGCGGCGATGGCATGAACCGACCCGAGCATGCCGGCGACGTTGGAGCGCCCGCCCTCGACCAAGGCCGCAGCCTCTCGGGCGTGAGTGCTGGAGGTGGTGGCGTGGGTCGAGACGTCGTCGATGGCGTGAGCCGTCTGTCGGATGCCGACGGCGATTTGGCGGATCGCGTTGGCTTGAGTCTGTGCACCATCGGCGATTTGGGCGACGGCGGCGTTAATCTCGTTAATGGCGGCGGTAATCTGCCGGATGTCGGCCATAATGCGCTCGATATGCCGTTCGCGTGCCTCCTGCTCGGCTCGTTCCTGTTCCGCATGGCCCGCAGCCTTGATCATGTTGTCTTTGAAGACGTGTACCGCCCGTGCCATCATTCCAATCTCGTCGGGACGGTCCTGACTGGGAATTTCCACGGCGAGGTTGCCATGGGCGAGCCGGTGCATCACCGGTTCCAGCTTAAGCAGCGCCGTCACAATGGATTGCCCCAGGGCTTTTGAGGCAAACCCGGCAACCAGGAGAGCGATCAACGAAAGCACACCAATGGTGGTTCGGGACTGCGTCACCGCCTTGTGCATGGTCGTTACGGCGGCGGTCTGTTCGCCGATTTCGGTCTGGTTCAGGGCGGCGATCAGGGTCAGCAGGTGGCTGAAGGTTACTTTTCGCTCGGCGCGGGTCTTGCCTGATGCGTCGGTGGCGGCAATCAGGGCGTCGATCGCCTGTGAATAGGCGGCAATTTGTGGCGTCAGCACCCTGAGAACCTTTTGTATCCGTTCGGAGGTCGCTGCCGCAGTCCGGAGCGCCTCGATGGAGTCGCTCAGACTGCTGACTAATTGTTTGGCGGTGTCGGCGTAGGCGGGATTCCGGGTGGCAAGGTAGCGGGCCACGGCCACGGTTCCGGCCTGAGGGATGTCGTTCAGTTTGGTTCCGATCGGAAGGACATCCATGCGATTCTCCCGAAACAGGGTGGTCACGACTGCGGCGGTTGTGGTTGTGATCGCAGTGGCGGCCTGGGTAAAATCTTCGGAACTGCCCTTACGATTTCCAATGGCGTCCATGGTGCTGCGTGCGGCAGCGTCATAAGCTCGATAGGACTGAGTCAATTCTGCGCCATTGACGCCAGTTAAGGCGGCAGATGCGGACGTCGCATCCCATCGGTTCTTCAGGCGATCCAATCCTGCTTTGGCGGCTACCAAGTCGCCATCGGACTCGGTCAGGGTATAGGCCGTGACCAGAGTCTCCGAGTCGAGGAGATTTGCCTTCAACGTCTCCGCAGCCTGAGTCTCGTCAATCTTGCCTGTGACGATACTGGCGGCGGCATCGATGGTGGCTAGATTGACCCACGCTACCCCGCTGACACCGGCCAAGAACAACACGATCACACCCAAACCGAGACCGATTTTTTGGCTGACACCCAGCCGGTTCCAGACTTTCATGGTTCCCATTCGCCTTGTCAGCGAGTCACTGGCCCTGGTGGCGACAGCCGGTTTCGATCTGCGCCACCAGGGCCGTTGATGCCTATTTGGTCTCTTCGATCTGCTTGATGATCGTGGCCCCGAACATCTTTTCATAGTCCGGGCGCACCGCCTGGAGCGCGGCGCTAAACTGGGCACGATCGATGCTCTCAACCACGTCCATGCCCTGCTGACGCAGAGTCTCGACCCCTTTTCGTTCCGCTTCGGCGGCAAAATCTCGCGAAGCTTTGGCACCTGCTTTTGCGGCTTCGATCAGGGCCGTGCGGTCGTTTTCCTTCAAATCGTTCCAGTTATCACTGGAAATCAAGATCACGGCAGGATCGTAGACATGTCCTGAGAGGGTCAGATGTTTTTGAACCTGCGAGAATTTTGACGATAAAATGGTTGCGATTGGATTTTCTTGCCCATCAAATGTTCCAGACTGCAATGCTTCGTAGAGTTTAGGGAATGGAAGAGTAGCAACGTCCGCGCCAAGGGCTTTGAAGCCTATGAGCATAACTTCTGATTGCGGAAGGCGTAGCTTTAACCCCTTCAGATCGTCGGGATGTGCAATCGGATGCTTGGAGTTCGTAAGGTGTCGCAGGCCGTTTTCGCCCCAGGCCAATGCCACCAAATCTTTTTCCTTGAATTTTTCAAGATAAGACTGTCCGATTGGGCCATCAAGAACCGCGTGAGCATGGTTGGCATCCCGAAAGATGAATGGGATGTTGAAAACACCAGCCTCTGGAACAATGTTCGGTAATGGTGCGCCTGTGATGAATGCCATATCGACAGTGCCAACCTGCATTCCCTTCAGCATTTCGACTTCGCCGCCTAAGACGGCGTTTGGCTGTTGCTCAATCGTGATCCGGCCGCCGGTTCGCTTCGCAACCTCGTCCGCAAAGACCGTCGCCCCAGCGCCCAGTTGGGATTCGCGTGAAAGAATATAGCCCATCTTGTAACTCACCTGTTGGGCACTTGCTTCAGTCACGAAAAGGCCGAAGGTGGCAACCAGTAGTGATAACTGCGCTATTTTCATATCGACCCTCCAAGATTTCGTTGTTTACCGCCCCATCGATCACTAAATTAATATAATTAAGGGAAATTATTAGCTAAAAATTATTACAAAAAGCACGTCCCTCAAAAAAGATTAACGTAGGGCGGAGCTGCCCATTCAGCCAACCTAACCAAAACGGCGAGATCGCAAGATCGCACGGCCATCCAGGCCGCATGAAGGCCAACCTATTGATGTTCAACAGGTTGTGGAGAAAGTGAATCCAGTGGACGAGTTTCCATGATTTTTCTTAAAAAACTGCTTTTCCGTATTCGGTGCGACAGTTTGACGCACATGGGCGCGCGGGGCCGCCGTCGCGGCCCGAGGACCGGCGATGTGTCAGTATCAGGGCTCGATGGTACAACCAAGCGCGGATCCGATCATGAAACGCGGACCCCGACACAATAGGCGGCAAACGCCTCTCCCAGCGGAGCCGCTACAGACCGGCTCTCTGTGGAGACTTTCTGCCGGGATCGTTCATCGCTTGGAAGACTGGTGCTGCCTCGCGGACTCGAACCGCGGGCCTGCTGATTACGAAGAGGATCAGTGACCTTGATTATTCATGAGTTTCAATAAGGTAGCTCGCAGATTTTCCGACGTGTATTTTCCGTGCACTACCGTCTCCAATGAACTTTCGTCACCGACTGCGGATCAACTCTCCAATATTATTGGGCGTTCGACGGTCAGAGCGCCGACATTAAGCGGTGCCAGCGCGTCCTGAATACGGTTGGCTGCGGCTCGATGGGCCGCGTTGGCGCGAACATCGAACAACTCCTCCGTGGCGGTCAGCAGAATGCCTCCGTTCTGTAGTCTCTCGACCACCACATCTCGAGGCTCAGCGATGCGCTCCGCTCGCTCTCGGTCCAAATAGACCATCCATCCGCCTGGATAGTTCAAAAATGTGGCGTTTTCGACGGATTGTCCCGAATCGTAATTGCTTGGTGCAACCGCAGCCCATTCAGGGTCCCATGCCATGACCAGGGCCAGCAATCCCGGACGGACAATCCGGCAAAGGCGCTCAGGGTTAACCTTGGGAACATCCATGGTGAGAACGAACTTTTTGATCAGCCACATATATTCATCGTCAAAATTATCCAATAATGTAAATCTTGCCGAAAAGTCTAGAGTCTCACAGACATTCGCGCTGAGCATATAGCCGACATGTGTCTTTCGTCCGTCGCGCTTATCATATGTTCTATTTTCATCGACCCAGTTGCGAAGCTCGGTAATCTGTGGCGGCATCGTAATTAACAATGGTACCGCAGACCGGTTGCGCATTCCCTGACGGTGCCAGCCGCGAAATGATGGTGATATTGTCTCTAATTGAGATAGCGCCGCCGCCAGACGTGCCGCTGTCGAAGCGCTATCTTCTCTCCTCCCCCGCCAATTCGCTTCGATGGTGACGGCACCAGCGTAGTTCATGGCCCCCCCTCAACCGGTGTAACCCTTGAATCGTTAGATTGTTATGTGTATAACGGGTATTCAGCGATAGGGCAAGCCGAGCATCAATGGTAGGTCATGTCAGACCATTTCATGATCATCATACCAATGGATCCGTTTGCCAAACCCTCGGAAGAGCGTTGCCAAGCCGCCTTGGATCGCCTCTGTGAACTGCGAACGGGCTACGAGCCAGAACTGGAATTTTTTGATAAACCAGAATTCATCTGGGCTGCGGAAAGTGCGGGGGGCGTGTTCTGCCCATTCTGCGCCGCCGATATCGAGAGTTGGTTTTTCGAAGAGTTAAGGTACAGGGAGGAGCGTGGGCAACAAGATTTGGTGATAACGACACCATGCTGCGCCCGCTCGACATCCTTCAACGACCTCGACTTTGAAGACCGGCAGGGCTTCGCCTGCGTCACCATGGAAATTAATTGCCGAGGGGCCGACCTTGAATCGTTCGAACGAGAAGAAATCGAGGCGGTGCTCGGCGTTCCGGTGCGGGTGATTTGGCGGCACCTCTAAACCAGGACGAACGACGGCATTCAGATAGCCGCCAAACGGCTATCCACTGTCGTCTGTCCATCCAATCCACGCCCCTTGAAAAACTGGTGCTGCCTCGCGGACTCGAACCGCGGGCCTGCTGATTACGAATCAGCTGCTCTACCAACTGAGCTAAGGCAGCGCCCGACACAAGGGCTGGCTTGTTTGTAAAGACCGGAGGCGCCAAAGGCAAGAGTCAAACGTAGCCCGAGCGGGGAATCCGGCGAAAGAATCCGCTATCATACCATCGGGCCTTGATGGTGACTCATCAAGGCTGCCCTCAGACGCCGGGCGGGCGCATCCGCGCCCTTGGCTTCGCGTCCACGAGGACGCGGGGCCGCCGTCGCGGCCCGAGGACCGGCGATGTGTCATACCATCGGGCCTTGATGGTGACTCATCAAGGCTGCCCTCAGACGCCGGGCGGGCGCATCCGCGCCCTTGGCTTCGCGCCATGGGGCGCGCGGCGGCGGTCGCCGCCGATACCAACGGCACGGATCATTGTCTAGGGCCGTTGGTATTAAAGCGGTCCTCAGACGCCGGGCGGGCGCGTCCGCGCTCCCCTAGAGTCCACCACCTGGGGCTTCGCGTCCACGAAGACACAGGGCCGCCGTCGCGGCCCGAGGATCGACACTGTGTCGGTGTCGGGGCTCGCCGGTATCACCGAATGATCGCGGGGTCTAGTTGGCCGGTGGCGCGCAAGAGGGTGAAGGCGGCGATGGCGACATCGGCGTTGGCGGAAACGACGTCGCTTTGGGCGTTGATCAGGGAGGTTTCGCCCGAGAGCACATCGATCAAGGAGCGCCGCCCCTGAACCCGTTCTTCCCGCGCCAATCTCAAGAATTCGCTGCCGATATGGACCTGATTTTCCAGAAAACGGGCATTTTCCCGGGCACTGTCCAAGTTTTGCCACGCATTGCGCACCTGTTCCTCGATCACATCATGCAGATTGGCGTATTTATCATCCGCTGATTGGGCGGTGTGGTGGGCGGCGTCCAATGCGTCGAAGGTGCCAAGGCCGGTGTTGAACTGATAGGTCATTTCGACCTTGACCACTTCTTGGCTGCGGCCACCGATGATGCCATCCGGGTTATGCTCTTGAATATACTGCGCCGAAGCGTGGATGTTGGGGTAAAGCCCGGACGACTCTAACCGCTCAATCTCGGCATGAGCGATATCGGCAGTCATGTGGGCGACCTCCAATTGGCTGTTGTGAGTCAGCGCGAAACTGACGGCCACCGGCAGGGACGCGGGCAGGAGATCGAAGGCAATGGAGATTTGATCAGACGGATCATCCGGCGGCGTTTCTGCCGGAACGTCTGGCGGAGCATGGCCGAACACCGCTCGATAACGGTTGATGGTATTAACCAGTGCCCCCTGGGCGCGCACCAGCCGGGCTTGGGCGCCGGCAAGCTGGCTTTTGGCCTGAAGCACATCCGAGGTAAAGCCGCCGCCCATTTCGACCATGCTTTGTTCCAGGCCGGTTTGGTGCTGGACATTGGCAACGGATTGCTCGGCGAATTTCACGGTTCGCCGCGCTCGGTCGAGATTGACGTAAGCCGTCAGTCCCTCCAGCAACAGATCCTGGATAGCCTGGGCTAAACTGGCCTCGGACTGGCGAATGGTCATGTCAGCCTTGTCAATGCTGGCATCAATAGCCCCGAAATCCCACAAGGTTTGACGAAGGCCAAATGTTACGCCATGGGTATCCAGCGCGGTTGCGGCGGTGGCGTTGGTATAGCTCATGGTCTGGTGGCCGACCGAAGAATTGAACACCAAATCGGGATACCAAGCACTGCGCGCACCGGAAGCAGCGGCTTTCGCTCCCGCCAGATCCGCCCGTGCCGCTGCTACCAACTGATGCTCGACCAACAGACGCTCTAAGGCCTGATGGATATCTTCGGCTTTGGCTTGCCCGGACTGGCCGATCGCGGCCAGGGCTAGGCCAAGGCTAAAGCCAAGGGCTACAACACACCAGCACCGGAAAAAGCCGGGGAACATTGGCACTATCTCTCTTGGAACGCAAAGCGAAGGGATCGGAACCAGGGACTGACCAAATACTCAAAAACTGTCCGGGTGCCAACCTTGACGCTGCACAGAACTTGCATACCCGGATAGAGTCGAAAGGTCTGGTCTCCGGCGGTGAATTGGTTTTGTTGGGTTTCAATCCGCACCCGGTAAAAGGATGTGCTGCCGGCGGCTCCGGTGGTGGCCACCGCGTCGGGGCTGACCCGAATTACGGTGCCGTCCAGATGCCCGAACAGAGTGGCT
>Ga0302268_1000996_pt1 | contig 16862 bp, 10 predicted proteins | sample III_Bog_E2_1_FD_194554 | JGI IMG/M metagenome (GOLD analysis project Ga0302268, IMG submission 194554) | Peat permafrost microbial communities from Stordalen Mire near Abisko, Sweden - III_Bog_E2_1 | ecosystem: Environmental > Terrestrial > Soil > Wetlands > Peat | place: Sweden: Abisko...
TAGAATTGGGGCCTGGTAAATATAATCCAACTTTATTATAAACAAAGAAAACATTTTCAATAAAATAAAGCAATAAAGATAGATTTGGGCATTCCAAATACCCTCAAGGTGTTGCGGATAATTAAGCCTATATATCTAAAGCAGAATAAGTAAATAAGTCCTCTCAGAACTCTTATAACTCCGTTTTTAAATCTAAAAGTCGTAGGTATGAAGTCGGAGAATAGTAAGGGAAAATACTAGGCGACCCCTGTCATTATAGTCCATCGAAGTAGGTTAAACAATCTCATCTCATAAACTTTTCGAATAAATGGGTTTGACATGAAAATGATTAAATAATTTTATCTGAATTCTTCATGAACTCAATATTATAATTAGCTTTATATCAATAGCCTCAAAATAAGAATGTAATTTTAGAAAGAGGAGTTAAATATTAATAATGAGAGCATAAAAATGTCGGCAGAAACAGAAAAGTATAGAAAAGATGTGCTTATTTTAATGGAAAGTATTACCAAATCCTTAAGAAAAGATATAAGAGAACATATTTGCATGATATAGACTAGTATGGACGAGACTTATGAGCAGCTCATCTATGAAAGTAGCGAGATGGGTTAAATTTATTTGTCAGACAATGATGATTATATAGATAGTGAGATGAACAACATCAATACTTAAATAAAAAGATCTTAATGCTCATTTTTATCTTCCCACTCCATTTCTAGCCAAGAGTAGTCAAGAAAGCAGAGAAGCAAAAGTATTTGTTTTCGAAGTAAAAAATATAAATTTCGTTCTTCATTCAAATCCGAATAATATAAAGAATAATAAGAAGAAGAAATTGATCAAATACCAAAAAGGGAAAATAAATAGTTATTCTGATTTATTTAAAACAAGGAAGAGTTTATTTCAATAAAATACTTTAAAGCATATTTTTTAGTCAGTATATCTTATTATTATTTTACAAACATAGCAATAAGTTAAATGTATATAGTGTAAATCGATTCAAACAAAATATATATAGAACGCAAATAGAGAAGCACATTTTATAAATTTTAATTATCTAAGAATATAAAGAGTCGACATCTATATTTTACAGTAAATCATTTATTTTAAGTGGCCTGATAAGGATATAAAATCACCTTTTTATGCCATGTAATATGTATTTTTCTTTGTTAACTGGAAGTAATTTTGAGAGGATTTTGCTTTTCTTAAAATTTTCTGTCTTAGTTCTTTACCACTATTGATTTTAGAAGCAGTTCTGGTTCATCTTATTCTCCCCAAATTTTATCGCTTTCATTAGGGCAATGAGCTCCTAATTTGATGAAAATAGGCTTGCTTTTACCGAAGGGAATTATTAACTAGTCATCATTTTCCATATTAAATCAAATATAAATATGGTGGATCAAACATTCGATATATTTAATAAATATTTTTTCACTATTGTAACACCAGCTATTTTGAATGATCACAGCATCTTTGTACATTTCTTTTGTTTTATAAAATATATTAAAGATAAAACTAGTTCCTTTGAGAAATCATAAATAATAATTGTCACAAAATAGTAGCACGAAAGAAAACAATATATCAATCATACTTTCACAATAATGTCAGAAAATAATTTATTAATACTAGGACTGAATTCAAAATATACAAATTCCTTTATGAAGTAAGTTTCAATATATATTTACAAATTATCAATTCAAAAACGCTCAGTAAATATTCTAAAACTTTGAGGTATCCAATTGGTTTAAGAATTGTGGATTTTAGATCCTTAACAATATATGTGCTGACTGATGAACTTTTTTTTGGCACTAAGTTCCTATCGAGTTCTCAATCGCTTCAGAGTACTTTTTTGAAAGGGAGTCAAATTTTGAGGCGTTTCAAGTTCATTTTTGATAATTATATTTGCTTTTTCTTTTGTATTGGTCTTTATTAGCATATTTGTATTTAATTGTTTGCTTTCTATGTTTTTGCTGGGTTCTGCTGATAGAAAGATGGTTGATTATTCAAGCCATCTGCTTTTATCTTTTAATGATCTTTCAGTTTGCGCCCTGCGACCTTTGTTCATTTTTATTGCACTTTCTTTTTCCCTTCCTGTTAATTTGACCTTAATTAATCTAATTTAATCTAATTTGCTTTGATAATCTTACATAATATGCTTACGATGAGATTAAACATAATCGGGAAATTCGTAAACCTTCTCTTAGCTAACTTTTTTATGATAATATCGATAGCTCTCTACTGCTTTTGGTAGGGAAAACACTTTTAATTTTGAGTTTATTTTAAAAAGAGAATTGGGGCTGTTTTTAAGCATGATTGTAACAAATAGAATTATAGTAATTCAAGGAAAATTATTACTAAATTAACATTTGATAAATAATATTAACAAGGTACTAACTCATTATATTTTAACTTCATTTAACTTCAAAAAATATCAATTTTTTAAAGCCAATAGAACAGAATTTGTTGGTTATTTTTTTGCTAATTTATGATAAAATTGCAATTATTTTTTCAGCTACTTCACATCATTGTGATTTTTGACTAACTATTCCATTAGTAAATGCAAATCGCTCACAGAAATTTTCACGGATTTACCATTATCATTTAGGCATTTAACTGATTATTTTTGAGTGGTTTAAGTACTTGCTTCATGGTACTCAGTTTTTAGTTTGACTTCATTAAATTCTGTCTTTAGTCTAATCCTTGAGTTTTTAGAAAGAGATCGTTCTTTGTTCTTTGAACATTATTTGATATTTCTTTACGTTTCCATGTATCTATTTGTTTCTTGAAAAGGTCGCACTATTGATATGTCAAAGGGTTCTTTATGTTTTCCTTGATTTTCTTTTTAGTTGCTCTGTAATTTCACTGAATTTTTTTTTGACTGCTGCTTATATGATGTTAACAGTTGTTTGGTGTGTGTTTGAAGATATGGCTAATATTTCTCTTTGACAATCGACTTTAAGGGTATATTAATATTATCATAGCTCAAGAGATCCTGGCTTAGTTTGATGTTGATTGAGGATGTGTGAGATTTGTTCATAGTGAGTCCCTTATTAAGCAATATTTTAGATGGGTTTTTATCAAAGCTTTCTCTTATTTTTGTATAATTTATCATTAATATTTATTATCTATAGACTAATAAATTTATTTATGAAGTTATAACATTATTCTAAGCACCATTTTTTTATTTACTTTTTATGTTTAATTAACATCATTTTTGCTATCTTTAGTTTCAATAATATAACTTTATAACAATGGACCAATAAATTAGTATTCTCCCTTCCTATTAAGAGAAATTTAATGCTCAACCAGAATAAAAAAGATAATATTCTGTTAATCACTCGATGATCTCATCAACATACAGCTACCGAAATTCTTATGAACAACTTTTGCAATATTTTAAGGAGTATCAAACCAATAAAATCGATATAAAAAAATTGCACGATTCCAAAAACCTTAGACTTAAGAAGTATAAAGAAGCAGTATATTATGGGGAACAACAAAATGGTAAAAGAGAAGGAATTGGGATTATGATATATAATAGCGGACAGGCTTACGAAGGAGCTTGGTAATCCGATAATCGCCATGGAAAAGGTCACTAGAAATTTACTAATGGGTGCATCTATTAAGGAGATTATGAAAATAATAAAATGCATGGATTAGGAAAATATCAATGGACTAATGGACAGTTTTATGAAGGATAGTGGAAAGATAATATGAAAAATGGAACTGGAATGTGGAAAAGTGAAAAAGGAGATACATATGTTGGATAATGGAAATAAGGTTAGGCTTAAGGTTTTGGAGTATTTACTTAGGTCAATGGTAGTCGATATGAGGGTTAATTTCATCATTTTGTTAAGAATGGACAGGGTACTGAAAAATTTCCAAGTGGAGATATATATAAGGGAGAATATATTGATGGTAAATTTGATGGATTTGGTTAGTACTATTGGAAAGATGGAAGTTATTATAAGGGGCATTTCAAAAAAGGAGTTCGTTGTGGTCACGGTCTTTGGAAAAAGAGTAATCAGCATAGTGATAAATATTAAGGATAATTTCTGAGTAATCGAAAGGAAGGCTATGGAATATACACATGGAATTCAGGACATGTTTATAAAGGAGGCTACAAAAATAATCTAAGACATGGATTCGGAGAAATGTACTGGAGTAACGGAAGCTTTTATAAAGGAAATTGGTAATTGGATCGATAGAACGGATAGGGTGAACTGTTTAATGGATAAAATTTAACTAAAGGTATCTTTAAAGATGGTTAACTAATCATGCATGAGTAATAATAAGATTCAAAAGCCAGCTCACATAATTTTCGATCGAAGGATAATGCTAATTTCAAAAATAATGAAAAATATCTGAATGAGATCAATGAATTCAGTTATCAAAAGACACCAATTTCATTGTAAATGAGTAAACTGTAAATGCAATAAATTACTAATTTCAAGACAATGGATGAAGCTCGACCAGTTAGAGTTAACAAAATGAAACCAATCAATCCCTTGGTCATAGATGCTTTTTTGAAAAAACAAGAGATGAAGACAATAAATTTTAGGCAAAATATTAGATCAACTTCTTTCGGCAACAATAAAAATAGTAATACCAAAACTGTGGTTAGGACTACAACTCGAAGCAAAACACCTCACTCTTCCTTCCAAATTCATCGATTGCATCGCTATAAACTTGATAATGAATCTCCTTATGATCCAGCTGAACGAACATCTGATGACTCCGTAACATTTGCATTTAGATCAATTGAAAGTCCAAAACGACCTCGATTTTATTCGCGGATAAACTGATGATTTTAATATTCATGTTAACCATTTTTTAAATTCTGAAATTAAATAAACCAAAAATTCAAGCTCACTCTTCAAGATAATCGTTTTTATTATTTATGTGAAATAAATAACTCAACAAATATGATTTTGAATGTTGATAATTTGTATATTTTATTGAGTGGTTAGATTAGCACAAAATAATGGGAGAAAAACAATTTTTTTAAATAATAGAGGTTTCTAATTTACAAAATTATTGGTTGTTATTTTGATCTGATAAAAATGTGCTGTTGAAAATAGCTACAACTTTATAGCTTTTATGAATTAATCATTTTATTATTATAACATATAAATTTCGGATTATTTTAATCAGATAATTATTAATCAATTATTCATATTTATGATCTAATCGGGAAACTCACAGAATAACTACTATATTCCTTAGTTTCCAAGTTCACTTCATGACTGTTTTCTTTTTTCCAATATTTATGGTGTGCAAATGCAGTCTACATTAGAAAATATTGTTCTACAAAATTCTCGATTGATCAATGAAGTTAATTCAATAAAATAAACTTGTAATCAGCTAAATAACTAATTTAACGACAAACTAACTCAACTCAACTTAGAAAAACTTAAGAACGATCATATTTAAGCAATAGAAAAGACTAGAATAAAAAATAGGAAAATAATTGAATGCCCTTATTTTGAGTGCAACCGTCGATACTCTTCAAAGTTAGCTCTAAAGAATCACATTCATGTCAAACATAATCCAAAAGAGGAGTGATCTATCCATAAATTGATTTACAAACTTATTAAATGATGATTATTTCTTTTTAAAATTGCTAATATTATTGAGATTATAAAATATTGTTTAATTGTATTTCTTTATTTTATTTACATGAAAACGCATTCTAAATAATATCTAGTCAATTTAGTAACATTTTCATTACGTAAAAGGAAAATCTAATTAATTTATAATTTTTTTTTATCATAGGATTATTTGATAAATGATTGAACGCATAGACATCTAATTTTCGGCAAAACATGATTGGATACAAAAGAATATTAAATCGTTAAAAAAAGTAGCATTATTAGTTTTTTATGAATATATAATAGCGGTAGTTTAACTATGATTCAAGAATAACATCAAAGCAGTATTAATTAAATTTATTTTTTAAAGTTTCACACGTTATAACCATTAATTGCAATCAGAGGCATCTTCATGCTAGTAAATATGACATTTTATTTAATTTCAATAAATTTAGTCAAAATTAACAATTGATATTTATTCATTAAATATATAGAAAAGAATCAATTTGGCTCCTAAAATCCCTGAGAGTACCCATTAGGCAACCAATCAGGCATGTTATTTTACATCATAAGCTGCTCATTGAAATTTCTTTCTGCCTGTGGTTTGCTTTTGAGGTAGTGATAATAGTAAATGTAATTCCAAACATTGTGATGTACTGCGATATGAGTACGGAAATTTAATTTTAAAGATGCATTAAAGATAGTTCGACTAAGTCCACACACCAGACAATTTAAACTGAGACTTTCCTTTCGTTGCATCTTACGACGACTAAGCTTGGAGTATGAGTCAACAATAATAACTATGATAACAGCACTGAATATCTGATAAGAGATAATAAGATAGATATCTCCAAATATACTGTATAAGTCTAAAGAGGCAGGAATATCTTTAAGTACTTGTTGCTGATAAATATAACCAACAAATCCACCGACGACCCTCAAAGATAAATTAAACACATAACCAAGGCAATCGCTTATATTACTACAGTAGTCACCCGTAAGCTCTTTCAGTATCAAGTAGGTTAAAATGACGTAGAAGTAGTGAATAAGCAGAAAATATATAAATGCAAATAGAAGCTATACCTTGGCTCTCCATAAAGTAAGTAGAAGCTCCCTCATCTGTCGCACTTGAATCAATAAATCCAAAGTTAGAAGTGCTATTACTATTTTATTAGCAAATACCAATCCCATCAGGACAAGGTAAACCATATTATAGATGAACTGTGAGTCCAGAATTATCTCACGGGCAAGCACAAATTTTGTCCAAAGTTATGAATGTTTATGAAAGCGTTTATTCTGTTACTACATATTCTCTTTGAGCTGGGCGAGCATTATGGGTATATTCTTAAGATTATAGATGAGCAAGTAGACAACAGTGACCAAAAAGTTGATTAGAAGCAGAATTTGAAAGGCATCATTAATATCAAACTTTGTATAGAAATCTTTTTCTTGAACATGTTCAGAATTGACCAACAAATACAAATTATCCAAGTAGACTAGCAGTAGATTGATAATTTTAATCAATATAAGATATTTTTACAGAAAAAGGATTATTTTAAAATTGCGGTAGCGTGTTAGGAATTTATTATATTCGTTGAAGAGAAGATTAAATTTAGCGGCACTCTTTGATATTGATGACAGCTTTAATTGAGTGGAAATAAAATTTAGCTATCCCATCACGGAATCGCGGTCGTTGGAATCTATTATACATTCAGGACGGATTAGGAAATCCACTGTAGTCAATTTGCCAGACACTAAAAGTTAAACTCGACCCATCCTACTGTAGAAATACTCATAAATTTTGTATTGCATATTTTAGGTCTAAAATTTTTCTTCAAAATGACAAAATAAGCCCTTGAAATCTTTGAAAAATTGACTTAATTGAGAGATAGCTCCGCGGATACTGCGCAAATCTTCACAGTACTTGGAGTAACGCGACTATAGTAAGGTATGCTAAGATAGAGAATCTATATAAATCTTGAGTGATGTCAAATCAATACCATTTTCAAAACAGAGAGAAGCAGCCAAATTGTGAAGGCGATGATGCTAAGGATATTTGAGAGTAGTATCGAGTGAAGGGAGGTGGAAATGTTTGAAGAGATAATGATGTTTATTGTATATATTATTAATATTCTATTTTAATATTTCTTGTTTTATACCTAAAAGAATTTATTTAGTGAAGGGCAAGCCAATCGTTTTAAGCTATTTAAGTATTAGAATAACTCCACGTTTGAGAGGGCCGTACAGACTTCGCATTGGCTGTAGAGGAAACCCTCCCCATTAATAAGTAATACTTTCACCATAGAATTCTCTGCTTTGACTGCAAATATCAATAACTCTTTTAATCCAATTATTTTGCCATCCTTTATTAATTTTATAAAATATTTTAGTGATATGCTCTTCCTTCGTGAGATCTAACTCTAAATTTGATGTGTTCCACGAATCATCTAAATTCAGCAACCTGTTGAACTCTTAGTAATATGCTCCTTCAAGCAAAATTGTTGCTGTATCTTATTGTGTCGGTGATAGAGCATAGAAGATAATCTGCAAACATATTATAATTTTTGAATGCAGTTCTACTGGCATATAAGTCAAATCGAACTCTTTAACAAAGCGCAAATAACTTCTGAAAAGAAGAAGTACGTCTCTAAAGAGAAGCATATCTTTTTAGATCTTTCCAGCCATGCTAAATTAATTGGCTATAAATCGAAGAATATTCTCAACCAAAGAGTTGCCCGAAATTGATTTATAATTAAGCTTGTTACTATTGGTTTCAAATTACAATAGTTGTTACTAAAAAAGGTGTTGATCGTATAATATTTTTTATCTCTGGAGAACAAATCGTATCCTATCATGTAAGACTTGTCTCCTGGAAGAAGTACTGCTAAAGGTAAAAATATTGGGTTTTAGTGCTTGTTGGGAAGAAATAAGTTGCTGCATCATCAAGTTGGATATTTTCATGCAGCTGTCCAAAATGTTATTAGAGTTGTTGGTATCAGAAGTAATGGCCAATATAATCAGTTCCTGAAAAATAGTGCTGTCATCAGTCAACATAAACTTCATCAGATAATTATGCCCTTATGCCAATAGCCAAAACATCTATAGACACTCTTTTCCCATGAGTAAACCCTCCTCCATACTTTTTATAAATACTTTTGATATTTTTCCGAGTGCTTACTCCCCTTTCAGAGGATTGATGATCTGACTTTTCTTGTTGATGATTTAATGAATGAAAGGACTGTACATAATGACAAATATGGCTTTGTATATGAGCAAAGCGGAAGATTTAGAGTCAATATCACTTAACACCTGATAATTATCAAGTAAGTTATGCAATTATTATATTCGATATATCTTATTTAATGGCCCCTAAGTACATTTTTATGCAACTATTTCTTCTTCCTCTTATAGTTAAAATCCAAGCTTATTCTTTAGGATTTACTCACTCACTAAGATAGCGCAATTATATTCTTTCTTAAATTTACGGTAATCTGTTAGAGTCAATACAGAAAGCAGCTATTTTATTTTGCGATAGAATTGCATCCACAGCGATTATATTTCTGTTTGCTGTGAAGCGGTGCCATAAAGATGTAACTGATGAGTAAGTTCAAGTAAAAATGGATATATTGTGCTAATCAGGATAAGATGAATTGTTGGAGGAAGACTGCACTTTAGTTTAAGCCTCAGACATTCATTTTGGAGAGAATCAATATCATTATCAGCAAATGAGAATTCAGGCATTTTGATGTCCTCAATATTTTTAAATCCCATCAATCTCATATTAATCCGAGTCGTGATCTCTATACACAGTTTAATTTCTTAAGCATTTGAGCCCTCGAAATAATGATCATATACTTTACGATAATACGCAATAGCTTATTCTTTCATGAGCTGCAATCCCCAACCCCCTAAGCTGCAATCTTCCAATAAATCTTTTTGCAGCATGAGTTCAAGCAATATTTTTAATTTTATTTTATTTTTTAGAAGCTGAATGAGTTCATCTTTGCAGTCACAGTATTAAATTAACAAAAGAAATAGTCTTATTATTAAAAAGATGTAGTTACCGAAATGCTTAAAGTAATTCTATTATTATCTAGAGTCTTGCTGGTAAATGAAACTTCCGGATGAGTTTATTTTCCAGTAATTTTATAGCAAACCAGGCTGCTTCACAAAGCTATTGGCAACATCACACACGTACTGTCTATTAACTACACCTCGATTATTCATAATCTTTAGGATACTTAGCACTCCATAGCAATTAGGAATTTAACTGTGCATTGAAGCTACAGCAGCTAGTTTTAAATCCTCAGGTAATGTTTTTAGTGATATGGGATGTGAAATTAATAAATAAAGTATCTGGGTCTGCCCAACATCATCATATGCGAACAGCCACTTAATGGAATTAAATTATTTAATGCAGGCGAGTAGATTGGTCTCATTGTTATGTATGTACAATAGAATGAATTTAAACAATTAAGGGAAAATATTACTACGTTTAGTGTTTAATTAACACTGTTGGTCTTTTGTAAAACTTATTATAGTTTCAAACACTCCTATTTCTCGTATTATATTTTGAACTAAAGGAGAAATTGAGCCACAAGAATGTTGCGAACTCCAGTGGTAGAAATATTCATTTATTAACTACATTTTTTTGATTAAACTAAAGCTAATTCCTCCAAGTTATCTCTATCGATCTTATGCTCTTCGATATTCTGTGAAAATTTCGCATAAATCTAGATGAAGTTCATGCAGCTCAACTACTATGGCTTGTGTTTAAGCACTGTCAATGAGGATTAAAGATTTAAGCCTTTCTACAATTCGATAGGGGCGCTGATTGATCATTTTCATAAGACGACAAGCTGTATAAAATATATTGGGCGCATTATCTACGGAATGATCTATAATTTTTTCCAAAAAAATTAACTTTTCCTTTTCCTACCCATTGAATTCTCCTTCTTCTAAAAGTTCTCCAAATATAGCCTCAGCTTTCTTGGTAATTCGTTTGCTGTCAACCTTGGGAATTTCCTCTTTGAATTGCATGATCAAATGCTTTGCAAAGTGATTCATTTTTACTTCCTCTACAAATTGATGTAATTTTAATATCTCTTGAGTTAATTTTATTGCCTCTTCGCTATTGGTAGAGAATCGATAATTCTTTTATAGAAACTTTTGCATGAGTTCCAAGAGTTAATTCCACTCATTGAGATCCATGAGCCCTAACTAATAATATCGTTGAACCGCTCTTACACTCAGCTGTGTAGCCTTGTCAATGAGTTCGTTTACAATGCTTTTTTTAACTCTTCCAATGACTATTGTTTTGATCTTCTAAAGGGTTTTAATTTAACTCTATCTTTGCCTCAGTTCTGGTGGTGGCATTAAAAAAACAAGGTTTGAGCTTACTTGGGGTAGTATTCTCAAATATATTTCATTAAGCATGCGCAAAAAGATATGATGATCTTCTGCTGGAATGTTAGTCTTCAGATAATTAAACAATACATTTTCTGGGAACTGCTGGCGAAATAATGTTAGATTAAACATATTTGGATTACTATAAAGAGTGCATAAAAAATGTAGCTGTGCTCTAATAGCATCGATTTATTTACTGTACTTGGTTTTTTTCATCAAAATGTCGTTCAACTATTACTTGCCATCCTATAGGCACACTTCAATATCTTCACTAACTGCCACCATCGGATATAAAATATTGCGCAAACGGTCTCCACGCACTGCCTGCATCACTGAGATTTAGTGTAGAAGCAATTTTTCTCCTTCCCTTCTAATCATGATGCTTTCCAAAAATCGCAGCAATTTTGCTTTTATTGATACTTCCCACACACGTTGTCTCTGTATGTTTTAAATAAGGAGGTTGATTGATCGAATATTTCTTTTTTTAATATGATGCTCTATATTTTCTAGCATCTCAAGATTATCACCTTGAAAGATGTAGTAGAGAGCATCGATTATTTAGGAGGCAACTGATATTCCTTAGTACATTATCGGCAAGTAATGACATAATATTTAGGTATTTGTTTTATTTCGATAGCAAATACCCACTAAAATTAACATTATTTGAGAAATTGCTAGGTGAGACTGTGTCTTATGCTAAATACCTCCATTGTTCAGAAGTCCTAAAAATTGACGGTATGCAGTTATAAATAACTCAATAAATCCAACTTTTGACAATAGGTTCTGCTCAATTGCTGTGATTTTCAGTTTTACAGTATCCATACTATAATATTGCTCTTCGTTGAAACTCGGCAGATAAATAAATCTCAAAAGTTATTTAAAAAGTTGTTCAAGCTGCAGTCTATGTTCCAGGATCACCTTTTCGCGGAGTAAATTCACGAAAGAAGAGTAAAGTTCGTTTACAAGTAACGTAATCTTGAGCATACTGTAATCGACTCGCTTTAATCGGAAGGTTTTATTAAGCTAAAATTACCCCAGAGTAACTTATTTCCTTTCTGCTCCGAGATAAAGCCCGCTGCTTATATGTTTTACTTTTATGATAGATTACTCTTTGAGTTCATCTTCATCATAGTTTTAAAACAAAAATCTGCATTAATCTCTGCACTCTGAATAGAGTTGTATCTGCCCCTTCTCATCGAAGCCCAAGAACAGGCCACTTGTATAAAACTGTATGCATAAAATTTGATTTGGAACCACAAGAATTTCCTTAATTGCATATAATTGGTAAGGCTCAAGGGTCAGAAAACTACCATAAAGGTTTATATTCTCTGCAAAGTAGACTTGAATGTGAAATTAATCTTTTTTATCAGCATATAGAGTAGATTATGTTTATACATTGCTAAGCTGGCAAACCATTAGGTTACTAAGTTCTTTTTCCTTGCGATGAGGCAAGTTCAGCCGATCAATGAGTACGATACTTTCCTCATGCTTCTTCATTGTTACAAGGCACTCCGATTCGATTCCTTCTCTTTGCCCTAACTCAATACATAGTTTTAATCGTTCGCTGGATTCAAGGCATATCTGCTCGCCTTTTCTAATTTTGCGCGCAAAGTTGGCCTGACATTTAAATATGGGTTTAATAGTGAAAAGACAGTTATTAGTTTTAGCATACTTAAGTCGTACCTCCTCTTGACTGCTGTGAAGCTCATAACTGAGATATTTTCCAGAGAGGAGGTGAAGTAATAGTATCTTTTAACCATAGTGAATGAGAGAAGTTTTTTTGCGAAACTATTTCGTAGACTATCTTCCAAACGACTCAATTACAAATATAGCGGAGATAGGATTCCTGTTTTGAAAATTTTTGAGAGAGAGTTCTGAAGTATTGAACCCTTGACTATAGAGATAATAATTGTGATAGCTGATTATAATTTGATCTCCTTCTTTGAGGAAATCCTCTTCGTCCAATTCGTTTCCCAATAAATTTAGCTGCATTTAAGTAATATAATAGCAAATTTACTCATAATGGAGGAAAACCTAAATAGGCTCAATATTTTTATCATTTGCTATGCATTCTCGAGATGTTAACGGTAAAAGATTAATTTAAAGAAATATTGAATTTGGATGATATTGTTTACTATCATGTAGCCACTAAATAAATTATTATTGCAGAGATTTATCAATTTGTCAAACATGCGCTGACTAATCCGAAGGATATTCGCCTGTTTTAAAAATATTGGAAAAAATAATTCCGAAAACGGTATAAATGTTAAGCTTGTTTAAGCAATATAAGCTGCATTCGTTAAACTAGAAGTTGCAAAAACTTATAATCTTATATTGGTGGTAGCTTGATATCCAGTGGACATCGATTGCACAAATCCAAAATAAACTCCTTTGTATACTGGTTTCTTTTGAATTTAACTTAAACTCTCCCAAACGTCTTTTTGCATTTGTTGTGGATTAAAAAGTAGTATTAAATATTATAATTGCATCATAGTAAACTATAATTTTTGAAGTTCGATGCTAAGCTTCACCGCTTATTGATAATGTTCTTATTGTAGTCATCTTAAAGAATTTACGTAAGAACAGCTCCAAAGATAAGGATAAATGAAAAAAGAGAATAAACAATCAAATTAATATTGATTTTAAGATATAAAAAGGATAAATTTATTTCTTTAATAATTTTAATTGAGTAAGGGGAATGGAAAGTTCTTTTATTGACTAAATCATTTCTAAAATTAAGAAACAAAACAGTTATCTCATTGCTGTGTGTGGCATACCTGGGTCTGGCAAAACTTACTTATCTAATCTTCTTCATTCAAAACTAGAGAAATCTATCATCATTCCATTGGATGGATACCATATATATAGAAAGAATCTTAATTAAATGGGCATCAAATATCGGGGAGCCTCTTTCACTTTTGATCTTCTCAAATTTGAAGAAAAGATAAAATTAATTAAAAAAAGATAGCATTTTCCAGTCTATTTTCCATCTTTCGATCATGCGATAAAAGATCCAATTGAGGATAATATTATATTAACTGAAGACATAAAATATGTGATTGTGGAGGGATTGTATCTTTATGATAACATTCTGGAACTATAGGATTGTTGGGATTTGAAAATCTGGATCAAAACATAAGTTGATGTCGCAATGGATAGAGTAGCAAAGTAATAGTTTTAATATTTAGAAGACATCTGGCTTGCGGAATATAGCCTACCATCGAGATGTCTTGGAAGCGAGCTAACGAGAATGATCGAAATAACGCAAAATATCTTATATAGAACTCGAATATAAGCAACACATTTATCGTTAACAATAACTGAATAATTACCCAAACATGATCATGCTTATTAAATCTCAGCATAATACTGGATTAGAATACTTTCACGGAATAGACCTCTGTGAAAATAAATTATAGCAAAGATAAAAATAATAATTGCATGCGAATCATAGTAGGTACTTATCATACAGATCCCCGAATTGATCAAAATTTGCTGCCTATTTTTTTGCAAAATTAATGCCTTTTTTGATGACAAGCATGTATTGCTTTTGAGGATAGTTCTTCTCAATCCATTTCGCAATCAAATAAGTCATGATTGCAATAAAATATTTTTCTGTTGATATAGTTTTGGCAATTTCCTGGTTGTACAATCGCTCAAAAAGGCCAATATCTTTCCATGAACCCTCTGTGCTTTGACAATTAACAACTTCATTAATGGTTATTGCAATAACAGTTTTTAGCATAGGTTTTTCCATTTTGGCAGAAATTTGCTTTGACTCCAATTGTATTCCCTTTATACTTGATGATGGTGATGACATTTTTTATTTTTAATTCGTTCTTTGAATTTTGCAAACCTCTTTTTTCATTCCAATATTTGATTATTTTTTCCTTTTACTTTTTAAAGACTATTATTCTTCAAAACAAATTTATTAATCTTATTAATCTTATTAATCCATTTTGTATGAACCAATTTCTTTTTTTTAATCACGAGAACTTCGCTAATGACGCTTACTGTATAGGTTATCAAGTTAATAATTTACTCTTTGTTTTGTTTCCCCAGCATTTGGATTAGGTAAACATTTTTTTTTCATTGCACCACCAACACCTACACCTCCCCTGCCTCTACCTCTAGTACTACTAGTAGTACATCTTGATATCATTTTTAGTGGACAAATTCCGCTTTATTCAGCAAATTAAACTGGTTTTGGATTTTGAATATCTATCTGCACTTTGCCAACTTCTTTAATTTATTGATATTTTCCATCAATTAACTCCTTTTCAACACAAACAAATGCAGTGAACTCTGACAGTATTTGATTAGTCACTGATTCCTTAATTATCTATGCCTTTTTATCAACTGTTTTGACATAAAACATCATGTCTTCAATGTTTGAGTTATTCGTGTTACTATCCTAGAGCAGTCTGATCTTTTTGAAATGTCCCATTCTATCAATAAAAGATTAATTCTGTGATTATGGATCAATTTCAATATCTGATTTGTACGGAAGCTTATTTTGCGAATCTTAGTAAGAAAAAGTGAAAATTGTTTTTTTGTCAAGTTGTCCCTTGAATGTAATGTAGAAATTAGCTATTTATCCCTTGAGGATATAAGGAAATGATTGAGGATTCGGAATAACACTTTCCACCACATTAGCATCAAAATCTAGTTTTATTTTGCTTATGACTGGAGACAGCGAATCAGTCAGCAATTGAATAATCTTCTAAGAAGGATCTTCTTAGTCTGTGATAAATGTATGGTATCCTTTTCCTTTTTTAGCACATCCCATAATTAGCTCTTATGATGCTCCATTACCAATTCCAATCGTATGTACACGGGACCATTTGTTGTTGATAGAGACCATCCTTAATACTTCTTTAGTGTCGGATACTCCTCCATCAGTCAACAAAAATATTTGTTTAGGATACCCCTCAATCAAATGGCTTTGCAGCAAATTTTTGAGAGGATATAATATCTATGTACCACCCATATCAGCACTCATTTTTTTTACTGATGCTACAGCCTTGTCAACCTCCTTATCACTGTATTTTAGACTTTTTGCGAAAAGTGAGTTGCTGTCCGAACCAAAACTGACAACGTTAAAATATGTATCTTGCGGAAGACTTTTAATAAAAAGTATAAGAGCTTCCTTGGCTTTTTCAATTCTTTTTCCTCCCATAGATCCACTTCTGTCAAGTAAAAATATATATTCTCCTTTAGAGTTTTAAATTTCACTTTAATAAGGAGTTCCCTTTACGGAAGCTTTATATGCATCATCTAAAGTAAGAGTACAAAATTTAGGGATAAAAGATAACATAGCTGAAGAGCTTACATCAGTCCTTCCGAATACATAGTTTGGTAACTCATAATTTTCAGTTGTGTAGGAGAAAACAAAATCTTTATTAGGAACACAAGCGTCAGTCATTGTAAAGGTTGATTATGTGCAGGCATCATTCTGTGATACAAGTTGAATATCATGGGTATGAGAATCAAAGAAAACAACTTTGCGGGTAGTTCTGAGACTAATTTTGAAAGTCCAAGTAAAATCTCCTTATATTTACATTCCTCCTTCTTTTTTAAAGCCGTTCCTCATCATTGGTTGAGGAATATGGCTCATGTATCTGGGAGAAATAGTTCCTGGTAGATGCAGCTGATAGAAAGTGTTATAACTCAAGCTCAATTCTTGCATGTAGATGATTTATATCTTTATTTATTGATGAGGAGCAACATTGCCAACTTTTAAGTTGAGGATATCTTTGCTATCGGAGTCTAATTCACCATATGCAGCTTGCTTTCCTGTTTTAATCGCTTATTGATATTCTTTCTTAGCTTCTTATTTTTCTTTTACTATGCCTTCAATACGTGAAT
>Ga0302268_1001002_pt1 | contig 16788 bp, 14 predicted proteins | sample III_Bog_E2_1_FD_194554 | JGI IMG/M metagenome (GOLD analysis project Ga0302268, IMG submission 194554) | Peat permafrost microbial communities from Stordalen Mire near Abisko, Sweden - III_Bog_E2_1 | ecosystem: Environmental > Terrestrial > Soil > Wetlands > Peat | place: Sweden: Abisko...
TCGTCGTAATGGAAAAAATTGATCGCATCAGTAATGCTGATAAAAACTTTCCACCAGATAAAGCATTCGATTTCTATGAAGTTTATGATAAGTGATGATTAAAATCAATCTAAATTATCTGTATACTATCTGAATTGTTTGGAACAATAGAATTTGATATTTGAAAATAAATGTATCTTCTCTTTAACAAAATTATTCTGATAATAAAATTAAAAATAATCATCGAAATAACAATTATGAGGGAAGAGTGTTTGAATAAAAATATCTATAAAAATATCGATTAAGAACCAAATAATTTCAAAATTAAATAAAACGCTTTATATCAAAGCTTTTAAGAGCTTGCAAGTAAATATATCTATTAATTCTGAGTTAGATGGGAAATTAACAACCAAGAAAACTCGCCAAAGCCACAAAAGGACAAATAGACATAGCGTGCCTCAAGGCTAAATTTCACCTGGAACTCAGCCGAGACCGGAAAAATACCTAAATCATTAAAGGATAAAAGGAACTTGTGAACAAGCTTCGTAGCTCATCAAGAAACAAAATATAGGAGATTCTCATTGCGGAAAGAGTGGTCACAGGGTTGAAGTATGCTCAAGGTAGCTCATTTTTTATTCAGCTTGTAATCTACTTATGTCTTGTGCCGTATCACTCAAGGGACATGCTCTATACTTAGCAGATAACCAAGATAAACCGGAAAAAATGGAACCATGGCTCCCTTTCATCTATTCTCTCATATATGGAGCCGATCATTTGGGACTGAGCTCATTAAATGAGTTTAAGAGTGTCATGAAATCTCTAAACGATCCAATAGCTGTACCAAAGTATACAAATGCAGAGATAGTGCAGCTACTTAGTCCAAGCCCAACACCATAGGAATTAAATATGTATATAGTGTAGATGTCTGAGAGAAATTAAATTCCTTTAGAAGAAATAAATATGGTTGGCCATCAATTTACTAAAGAATATGTACATCCTCTCACTCCTGAGTAAATTCTTCTCCAACAACAACTGGCAGAATCATTAAAAAACAAGTTCGATAACGGATGGGGGGGACAGGGGAATCCAGGATCACAGCCACAACAAGGACAGGGATTTAGCAATCAAGGACAAGGGCAAGGAGGTTATGGAGGACAAGGGCAAGGAGGTTTTGGAGGACAAGGGCAAGGAGGATTTGGAGGACAAGGGCAAGGAGGATTTGGAGGACAAGGGGGCAATCAAGGTGGTTTTAATGGTGGTCAAGGCTATAACGGAGGGTTCAATGGTCAAGGAGGAATGGGAGGCAGCAATAATCAAAATCCTTACACAGTAAAAAATCCAGGAAGCAATATTTATCTTGATAATTAGCCTCCTAAGAATTTCAATATTGGGCCAACCTTTAATATGATAAATACCGTCAAGAAGCAAGAGTCCCAAAATAAGCCTCGATAATTTAATTCCTTTTAAGACATCATTGGTTTACCTGAAGATCCAAACAAAGGTCCAATATATCCATCAATTGAGCCAACTAAAATTTCATCACTTAAATATAGTCCTGAGAAAAAGGGTGGTGTTGATAACCCCTTCGCTCGTCAATCCATAGTTGAAGTTAATGGTAAAGGTCAGCCAACAACCAGTCCAACAATTAGTCAAATTTTACGAGACTTCAAATGATTTAAAAATCAATTATTCCAAAATGTAAAATGAGTAGAAAAAATTTATTTAAAAATATTTTTATATTGTTTGCAATTACCTTTTTAGATTCGAAATCATAAATTCGACAAATACTGAATATACTTTCCACTTGACAAATCAATATAATTTTAGGTATTCCTATGCATTGAGGAGAGCTTATTAATAGAGTCGACTCAATAAATATTACGAGCAGCATTCTATCTTTTGAATTTAATCTATGTATATCATCCATTAAAGACATTGCATCTATTTAAATTTGGTGGAATTATTCACCTCTTGTTATTGTGGAGTTAAGTCTCATAAATAAAGACTAAATTGTAAATATTTTTTTGAAATAAATAGAATGTATTGCTATCTAAATTAAAATAAAAGTAAATATTGGGAAAAATATTCTACAAAACTCCATCATTCATAAATTAAATTTATGTATTGCTAAATATTAATTGTTTTATAAATGGGGCAGCCTTGTTGCTCAGATCATCATGCTGATTACTTGGATTATAATCCGCATGAAAAGGGTTCAAAGATAAGTCTGTCCCCTCACCTTTCTTCTATTATTTAAGACAAAAACATAACACCAAATCATTTTAGAGTAGTTTAATAGCCGAGAAAAACACATCCCATCGTTCTCCAAATATAATAACAACTTCAACCATTTCATCATAGTCCAGAATTCACCCCTCCTGAGGGTATTAAATAAATCAAAGCGCATGCAATTAATAACGATGGTTTAATATACGATAGTAACAGCTAGTGGAAAGACGGGCTTCCACATGGAAAAGGAAAGTTATTTTATCCAGATGGAAGCCTCTATATTGGCTATTTTTGGAAGGGAGTTCCCAGTGGATAAGGGAGATTTATTAGTACACAGGGTTGGTATTATTAAGGAGCACTCATAAATGAGCAAGCAGAAGGGAAGGGAATATTTTCTTATGAATCATTTGGATATCACTATGAAGGTAATTGGTCGAGCGATTTGCCTAACGGTCAAGGAAAATAAACTTGGATAAAGCCTGAAAAAACTTAAATCATTTATGAGGGTGAATTTATCAATGGCAAAAAGCATGGAAAAGGTAAATATAAATCATTCTAATGGGAATATGAAGGAAATTTTTCTAATAATGAAATCACAGGATCGAAGGGAGTCATAAAATATGCGAATGGAGAGATTTTTTAAGGTGATTTTCTCAAAGGAAAAAAGCATGGCTTTGGAATTTATAGATGGGTAGATGGCTCATCATATGAGGGGTCGTATTAAAATGATAAAAAATAAGGGCACGGCAAATATATTAGTGTTGACGGAAATATTTTTGAAGGATAATGGAAGGATGGCAAAAGACAAGGTGAGGGTGTACTAATAATTAAAGGAACAAAATACTGTGGAGTGTGGCATAATGATAAGCCTACTTCCACCCAAATTACTGAAGGCTGATAATTTAGAACATTTGTTAAATAATGAAGAAAATTTAATTTAATGACTATCGTTTTTTATTGAATTTTTCGTTAAGATTTGATCATATTCATGACTTAAAATGATATCAGCATAATCATTTTCTTATTACATTTTTTCAAAAAAAGCATTTTGATCTTTATATGATCTCTTCAATAAATAAATTGATAAATCATAATTATCTGCTTTTCGTCTATACAGCTGGTCCGAATGAACCATCACATCACAGGACTTCGATTGTTATAAAAATAGCATTTTTTTGAAATTCCTTATTCTTCTATTGATTATTATTAAAGATTAAACCTTAAATGAGCCTCTTCTTTTAAAGTATACTACTTGCTATTTAGAAACTAGTTTTTGCTGCTTAAAACCTAAGATTCTTCCGCTATAAACATAAAAGCATCTACTCTCTATTGAGAGAACTGAAAAGCAGGGATATTAAAAGGTCATAAAAATCTAAAAACGCTCAAATTCTAAAAGGAAAGCATTAAAGCATTAATAAAGTCATCGCAAAAGTTGGGATAGTTATGTATCACATCATCAGGAAGTTTAAGTGCAGCATTATTATGCTCAATCTGATTCTGGGGCATCATAATTTACAATTATCATTAATCGAGTGGAGCGTCCTTCAAGAAAGAGTGTCAATGAATGTCCTCATTTTCTATTTTGTAAGTGATCTTTATATGCAAAAAGTTCATGTTGTCTTTTCTTAAATTTAAAAGATAAATTAAACTATCTATGATTTACATTTTTAGTATATGAGTTTAAATTTATATCTTTCTGTATTAAGATAAGATTAATAACGATGAAAAGTATTCAAGGAATAAGAATACGTGAATCCTGTTAAAATATAATTATAAACATGTACTAAAAATGTAATATCCTCTCCATAATAATTCATCTTCCATCTATAATAATTGCACGCTCAAAGAATATAAAATGATGTTTTAACTATTTTAATAAATTTCTTTTGTTTAATTAAAATGTGGTGGCGTTCCGGAATAGGACACCACACACACGGCCAGTTATACTGGTCTAGACTAGGATATAATGAAATTCTGTAGCAATGTTCTATAATATTTTACTGGGTTATTAGTAGTTCGACAATTTGTAATTGAAGTGGGGGTTTCATCTCTTTTAATTTATGATAATTATTTTTAAGAGATGAATGCCTTGATCTTCGGCTTCTTTTATGCTGCCCAATATTCGGACAACAATATTAAATTTTAAACATAATGAATGAACTAACCAACGCAGAAAGAGTCCTCTTTCTGTCAGCATAGCTGAAAGCATTAGCATCATCCTTAAAATATAAATTTCCACAAAACTACGTCAAAATAATTAAAAGGGCCAGTAGAAATGACATATACTAAATTTGCTTCTTGAAAATAAGTTTATTTATTTATTAAAGAACTCCTTTTTTGTGGTAAAATTGCTCTTTTCACAAGATATGTTGGTTTATAATAAACATTAAGAGTTTTCAATATTTTTAGAGGTAAAAAAATATAAACTTAATGAAATTAACCACACAAACATTAAAATTAAATCATTTCACGTCTTTTATAAAAAATATATTAATTAATATTTTTAATGTTTGATATTTTAAAAGAGAGGGTTTGATAAATAGTCAGATCAATAAGAGTCATTTTAATGCTGTCATGTAAATGTCAAATTATCATCTCCTTTCTTTGCAAATTGGTGGACAAGCTCATCATAGTCTTATAATTTTGTATATCCTATCTCTTTTCGTTTTTTCCATCCATAAAATTAGAAATATTCACCTATTAGATTGCTTAAATATGGATAAACCCCATATTTAGGAAGGATTAATTTCATCGTCTCAATTTCAATCTCTTCCTCACATCCGCCAAGAACCTTTAACTCTTGTCTCAAGGTTTAACCGTTCTTTTATATCAATTTTTAAAATCCTTGCTAAGCCTCTAAAATAGATTATGGTGATGTTAGTTCTCTCTTCAGCAAATTCCTAATAATTTGTCTTGCATACCCAATGAAAACTCCAGTTGAATCTTAAGCTTTAGTGGATCCATCCTCAACAATAAAGCGAGCTATTTTTTGAATTTCTTATTTATGATTTTAAAGAAAATATATACTTTCTAAGTTTGAGGTTAGCTGCTGGAGGGAAATCATCCCCTTGCTGAGTTGATTCCCATCGCTGAAGGAAATTGCTGAACGAAGGTGTGATTTTTTACTATCTTTTGGAGCAGTACTTTATGCTATTTTTAATATTCTATCAATAAAAGCCTCAGTATCGATATTATTTTACAAAAGGGAAAAGGTCAGTGATTTTAGAACTGATTTTATCTCTTCTATAGTAATTTGCTTTCCAAGAGGATGAGACCGGATGACATTGGGAGGGTCAGGATCTCTTGGCCCTTTTCTTCGAGCAACCTGCTACTCAAATAATCCAGCCTTATAAATTTGGTTATATTTTTAATATTTTTCACTGAGAGAATTGATTTGCTCTTCATAAAGTCCTTTTTTTTTAATATGATCATACTTTCTGTCTTCAAGCTGTTTTTTTAGTTACTTGGTCCACGCGAGCATATAGTCAAAGGTCTTATTTTTCTCCCTCAATTATCTTTATAATTTCAAAATAGTTCCCTACTTGAGGCTTAGTTTTTCCAATAGAGTCTCATATTCTCCCATTTCTTTTTTTCTATCTTTCAACCGATGTTTCAGTAACCCAATTTCATATTCAAATCCTTAAGTTTCAAGTAATAATTTTTTAACTCCTTCAGCTTAATTTTTAACTATTCTTTTTTTGGTATCTAAAAGATGCATTTTGAGTTGCTCCTTTATTTGCATTTTCTATATTTTATAAGCTTCGGTACGGTCCTTCGTTTTTTATACTTCCCTCGTTAAAATATCCTTTACTTTTTAGCAAACTAATTCATATTTTTTAGATTGAATGGCGTTAAAGTCTTCCTCCCTAACTCTTTTAGTTACCTGCTGCTTTTTTAACGTTATCTTATTTTTTAATCTTTATCTCTAACTTTAAAGAACTGAAATATAAACTTTGAGCTCTTGGACTGTACTCGCCTCACTATTACGAAACATTTTTTTTAGGCGATCTTTTGTTTCTCGAGATTCCTGAAACAAAGTTCGCCGAGCTCTCAAGAGTACATCACTAGCCTGAGTCATTTTTCGATCTGGTTGGAATGTAAACTCCACCTCTTTTAGAAAATTTTCCAATTTGAGGTTTTGATTCATGCACTGATCATACTCATATCTGAGGTCTTCATTGAGATTTTCCATATTTTTGACTTGCTCCCTTTTTTCCTAATTTTATTTTCGAAGAGAAATGATATCCTTAAACATATTGATGGGTTTGATTTTCAGTGATCTCTTATTTTAAAATCCTTGATACATTAATTATTGTTGCTTTGAATCCTTTTCTTCTGTTTACTACTCACTTTCGCACCGCTATTCGTACTCTTTGACTTCTTTGATTATTTCACCCTGCTTGCTTTCATTCTACCTCAATTCGTCAAGAATATTTTCACAATTGGGAATCGAAGTCATTTAAGATAATAATGGAAATTGACTCGTTTTATAAAATGTATTACAAAAAAAAAGCATAAACAATTCAGTTTCATTGTCGTCTAATGCAGAGATAAGTAAATTTTACTTTTAAAAATTTAATTAACACACTCAATAATTTACTGAATTTTTAGAATTTGAAATCATGGATTTAAAACAATTTAGACTCCACGCTAAATAAATAAACAAGAACTGCTAATTAGATATAGCTAACAAACTTACTAGCTCGCTCACTCACTTACTGAACTTAACTTACAAAGGATCCATCTATTTTAGAAAGGCCTATCAAAGGACAGCGGAAACAAATAAAATTATCTTTATGTTTGCTTTACAGGCATGCCACCCTTCTAAAAAGAGTTTGATGATTTGGGTATTCCGGGTGAAAGGATAGTTATCTACCCAATGTGCTTTGAACCAGGATTGACAGAACAAGAAACAAAGTAAAAATTGGAGTTTGCTCAAGTATAAAAACAAGCAGGAATTATCCATTAAAAATTAAAAAAACGAACAGATAAGTTACTTGTTTTTATTTATCACTCCTTTGGAACAACCTTGGTCAGCGCCCTTTTAAGGCTTTATTTTACCGAATATATAAATCGCATAATTGGTATGATAGCAATTGGATGTTACCCAATTAGAATGAATTTTTAATATTATATCAATCTCACAGAAAGTTATACTTATGACAGTTTAATGAAAAATGTAGATAATCTCTAAGCATCTAATTAGAAAAGGAGCAAAATCATGAAATTTGTAAAACATACAAATAAATATGCAAATTTAGCTTCGATGATTGCTTTTGGAAAGGGAATGGGTTTTTCTGAAATGTTTGATTACAATCGAAGATGGCCGCCAGTTCTAAAATGCTTTATTTACGGAAGATAAGATAATAGAGTCGATTAGCATAAATTGAATTAAACTGCCATATATTATGCATTGAAGCGGAAATTTAATTAAAAGTACGAAGATAAAATTAAGACCATCATTTAAGCAAAATATGGGTTAAAAGTGAACAACTCTCAATAGAGGTTTATCTACAGTATTTAAGGAGGAAAACACTCTGTTCATATGCAAAAAGGATATCAACCGATTATAAAAAGCATTATCTCCTAATACCTTAGTGTCATATAGTCACTCCAGTCTCTTTGATAAAATCCCCAATATCCTCAATATTTAATTTTAATATTTAATTTTAATCAAAAGGAATGATTCTGATAATTATTGATTTATAATTTCATAGACTATTTTAATTTATTATAAGTAAGAATGGCAAATCTAGATACATATTCCAGAAAAAAATGTTTTCTTTATCTATATTAAGAATAAGGTTGCTTGTAGTTCCTGAGAAAAATTGACAAACAAAAATTGATAATAAAATTTAAATGAATCAAAGATCATATCTCTTTAGCTTTGTTTTTTCTTTTTTCCCAATACTCGTTCGCATACTCTCTGAATTTGGTTTGGTCAATGAAGCGATTTTCCTCTTTTCCTTCAACCTTTTCCTTATTCAATTCTTCATAGTTAATTATGGGAAGCGGCTTCGTATAGTTGGTTGAATTATCTTTTAGATTGGTAACACCCTTGATTTTATTCTCTTGCTTAATCAACAAAAGAATGTTGATGTATTTTTCCAAATCAGATAGATATTACTCAATATTCCTGTCGTTGATATTCATATTCAATTCATAATCTTCTCTTTTTTTCGTATCATCATTAAATTTAGATTTGGATAACTAAAGTAAAGCTTACCCTAGAATTGGCTTTATTTTGTCGACTAATTCATTCAACTCCTTAGAATTTTGGTCCTTTTTGGAAAGGTATATTTGCAGCTCTGCCTTATTCTTTTCTTCTTCACTCATAGTCTTTAGCAGTTATTTTTTTTATTTATTCATTTGCTTTGACTCTGCTATTTTTCTTTATAATTCTCTGTTTTCATCTTCAAGGCAGTCCACATTTCTAGATAGTTCATCCATATAGTTATAGAGGGAATAATTCTGTTCCTCTGACTTAATGAATGTGTTGGTTATCTCTTATAACGTATTGATTCCACTTTTTTATTTAATGTCATTGAATGCTTATTCAATCATCTTCATTTGTTTCTTGTATTGTTCAATCATTTTCAGTTTTTATTTGTTGGAAGCTAAGATTTTTCTCAATCTGTATTTGAGCAAGGGCTGTGTGTCTATAACTTCAGGTTTATTGTCTTTTTAATACTTTAATGTTTCCCTATCCCTTTTATCATTCATGTAATCCTTCTCCAAAGAATCAAATTGCTTAAGATATTGATCCCTTTCAATTTCATTTTTTGATTTAATCATAACAATTTCCTCTTTCAACTCCTCAGCTCTTTTTTTCTTTTGTTCAATCAATGCAATCTTCTATTGTGATTCCTCTTCGTATTTACCAATCTGTTCCTCCAAAGCTCCAAGCATTTGAGTAAAATTTTTCTTTTCACGCCTCAACATATCAATATCATTTTTAAGCTTGTTATTGTGAGCAACAGTATCGTTGAAAGAAGATATTGCTTTGTCAAGATTGGCTTATAGATTTTTAACTTTTGCTTGAAGCATTACATTATGGGCTTTACTATTTTCCCGTTTGAGCTCGTTCAATTTGCTCTTCTCTTTTTAGTAATCTTAGCTGATATTTTTCAGAGAATCTTGAATTCCGAAATATTTTCTTTTTTATTGTTCCAGCTTGCGAGTATAGTTATCCACTTCTCTCTGCAGAGTTTACAACTGAGTTTCGGAAGGATCCACAGAAATAATTGACTTGCTGGCTTGAGTAGCAGGTTTGAAACCATTGTACATAGTTTTGCTAATTTTATTTATTTTCTATATTAATTGATGAGGGTAAATCAAATAAATTTGCCAAAAGTAATTATATTAAAAGATGAAACAAGAAACAGGATTGCCTATTAAAAATTTGCGGATAGAATCGATTATTTTAGCGAATAACTAATTTCCATTTGATTCAATTCAATTAAAATTTAAATAATAAAATCCTGAACAAATGAACAAATAATCATTGACTTCCTTCAATAAAATATCGGTAGAGATGGATCGCCTATCCTACCTGATCAATAAAGAATAAATTTTTCAGCAAGAAATGCAGTCCGCAATGCAAAACAATCGTTAGTCAGACTCTTCATCCTCGGTTACTGACAATTTGGATCTATATTTAAAATAGTATGACAATCCTACAGCGAAATCAATTCCGTTCGAGAGTTAAAATGAAATTCAGGAGGAAAACAGCGTAACTATTAGCGCAATTCAAAGAGATACTAAAATTGAAGAGCAAAAATAACTGAACAAATAAATAGCCTACAATAAAGCAACTTTAGTTTTAGGAAATCTTAAGAGCGGCAGGAAATAATAACAAATTGTTGATGAAACAGCCAAGACATTAAATTGTCATTTTAGTAGCGTTAATAACGAGAACAGAAACATTAATAAAAAAGAGATTTCTGGGACTAAAAGTAAGCAAAACAGCACAAAGAATGCTACATCAAGCATGCCTTCTGAAGTATCGGCCTCTCTCTAGCAATATAAACAAAGCAATAGTAGCAATCTTAAAAATTGTAGTTTTGTGAAAGCAGCTTTGAAGATATAATCACCTCCTACAAATTTATCAAAGAATAATAAAAAAGCTCTCTATCAGTCTGAACATGATCTAGGCACCCTAAAGAAAGAACTTAATTCAAAGTTAGCGAAAGTCGAAAAAATAGACAAAATTTAATTGAATAGACTTCAACAAAAGAAGTCTCACAAAAAAACAGAGCAAAGCAGTAATAGAAGAAAAACAAAAAGATTGTCAAGTAATCCAAAAAGTACAGTGAAATTGAATTAACCAAAAATTTCTCAAAACAAAAGTAAACTTGCCTTAAAAGCACACAATAATGTTTCATGTAAAATTTTAGATCATAAAAAAATGGATATTGCTGCCAAGAAAAACGTGGAAAAAGTATTAGGCAATGATCAATCTTGGCTCAAGACCATGGACAAAGGCAATACAAAATTGAATAGAATAAACATATGCAAATTGCAATAAAATTTGAAGAGAGCCCAGAATAAAAAATAAGCATATAAAAACATTAATAAAAATAACGAAAAAGATAGGGATCCAGAACGTTCAAGACAAAAATAGCAGCTTAAGCTGCATTTCACTTAGTAAAATGAATTAAGTTAAATGAAAAGATTAATTGATGAAAAACAGCTGAAGAAAGAATATACTCGAGAGACTGATAAATATTTGGACTTGACTAATAAAATGTCTCATTCCTATTTTGGGGTTTTAATTAGATAATGCCGTTAAACTTCAGAGGAAGCCATCTTCAAAATTAAATTAGTCACTCTCATGCTTTACTTTTTTGATCAATTTTCCACAACTCCTCTCATAAGTAGTTCCAAACCAATAGACAGTACGACTGATCGATTTTACCTTAATGTGGCTGAAGAATAGCTGATTTAGGTTTTGCTTCACCCTAAAAAGATTATTAATTTAATGGTTTAGCTTCCTAACATATTAATGAACAATAACACAATAGCTGCCGAGAGGAAAAAAATGTTTGATCATAAATTTGCTGAAATTAATGATCTCCTTGAGCAATAGTTAGAGTTCTTCTTAATTAAAAAGACTACTCTCTATATGTATATCCACACTCTGTCGGAATACATTCAATTTTTACTGGAGAAAGAACTAATTGAACAAACTAAGAGATCAAAATTAGTCACAGTTGAGCCTAAACCATAAATGAAAGGATTTTATTCGAGTCGAGGCAAGGCAGGATAAAATATCAAAAAATATATTAAAAAGAATGAAGGATCAACTAAATTTGGGTTTAGATGCGATAGCGATCGGAAGATAACAATTGAAGACGATGACTTCTACTTTATGATATCAAAAAACAAATGCTATACAGGTCCCTTATCTGCAGTTAAGCACAAAAAGCAGACCAAAATGAAATTGAAGTGATATTTAATAATATTCATATCTACCTAACATACATAATACAAATCATTTCTTACTGACTTAACGACCCATCTATTTACATTTTAACGATTCTGCTTCGTCTTTTTCTTTAACTGTTTCAGATGGATACACAATTGACTTCTTCTACCAATAGAGTCCTCTGCCCCTCAATTTTTCCTCCTATTAAACTGGAATAAGCCAATAAAATGGATTCTTGCCAAAAACTTGAGTGAAATTATACCAACTGTTAATATCAAATTCGTTAATAGATGTATTCAAATTATTATTTTGTGTATTTTTACTTTCTCCTCTTTTCTTACGTTCTATCAACATTTATTCAATAGTTGTTATATTTTGAAAAACCATCCGCATGTGAGTCACGAAAAATATGAAGACTGATACTAAGATCAGTAGACAGAATAAAAATTAGATAATCCGAAGAATTGTGTGGAAACTGACTGAACTTTAATGGTTAAAGATCTGCTTAAACTATGAATATATCAGAATTGTCATTTGTATCAGTGCCAAGATGATAGCAATGAGAAGATAGAAGATAAAAAGAAGAAAATACTTACGATTGTAAAATCCAACGCAATTGTTTATCCAGGGACAATGGTGATCCATATTTAAGATACATTTCTTGCATTTGGAACAGTGGTGACTTCTCTCGGGTTTAAAATTATGACAAACTAAACAGTATTTTCTTTATTTATGAATATCTTAGTACATTCCCCAGTAGAGAGGAACATTTCCAGGCTAAGTAACTACGACTGCAACATACGACCACATTGCCATTACAAAGAAGAAAGATGTAAGAATGAGCCAAGGCACAATCATATATTGACCATCTCTAAAGATAAACTCAATGACATAGATGGAGAATACACTAAGTAAGGCAATAACGACTGCGATGAAGTTAGAATTTTTGCAGTCAAACTGGCTACAAGATCGAAAAGCGGCCATGTTGTATTGTAATTTATAATTTATCACCAAAATAGTCATATTTGAATAAATGATAAAAATCATAACAGGATTGCATTGATTCTTGTAACTTGATTAATGTGCCTCAATACTATAAAGAATGCAAATTTTGTTATTAGATTACATCGAGAATTAAAATCAAGATAAATCACAAATTCACCAAGGAGTAGGATTAAAATTCATTATCTTAGCTGTTTCTCTCAAACTCACTTATAATGAAAGCAGTTTTCTGGTCTGTATATTATGTTTTCTTGGGATTGGTTGCTTTTTATTTTTGAAATGAGCCGTTTTTGCTCGAATTGTTTCATTAAATTGATTTCTCTAAGCCCATTTTTTGGGATCCATTCTAAATCCAGTGCTATTGCTAATTTCAGTAATTTATGATTTGTTTGATTTTAAAGATATTAATTAACTACTCTTTTTATAACCCTTGCCAATAGGATTAAAAGTATTCTGATTGTCCTCCTCTGTGTATCTTGATCTTTAAGCTCCATAACGATTGTAATATTTTTAAATAGAAATATCAGACTCAGTCCTTGTTTCTAATTTTAATTGTTTTATTTTTGATCTATAAAATGTGTTGCATCTTTCACAACTTTCCTATTTATTTATTTTATTTATGTTTTTTTAGCTCGCAGAAATATAATCTTGACTTCGATCACCAGCATACTCTGGTTTTTAAAATATGATTTTCTTTGATTTATCTCCTGAATATTTTATGCTTCTCATAGTTAGTTTATTCCTCTGGAAAATATGCTTCAAGAGAGAGAAATAAGCATGAATTGCTGTTGGTTGCTAATTCATCACAATAAAATTTTAGTTGGGTTGATCATAACATCGACTGCGTATTGATCCTATTTTTTCTTTTTTCCTGTTTTGCTACATTAATCCCTTTTATTATAAATTGTTTCAACAATTAATAGCTTCTGATGAAAATACTGATTGGAATTCATTCATAAATTAATTTTATACCCTACCATGGATCTTTGGAATCATGGAAGATTGAATTAAGGTTGGATAATACGAATCAATTTATCATTAATTCAGAGGTGAACCTTGCTCTTGGAAACCAAAGTTCCTTTTACTCGTAATCCACGCTCTTTTACTGCTTTTACAGTTTAGCTTGATCCATCTATTTTTTAGTGAATCTCGGGGTCAAATTTTTAACTTTACTTTCCAAGCCACTATACTCCTTCTTTCTATAAAATGGTTTCTAATGCCTTTACGCTAAACCCTAAGCCAGATCTCACCTCTTCATCAAATGTATTGGTTGCCACCATTTTTTAATATTTTTGACTGAATTTGGCTAAATCAGTAACAAATTTCTTTTCTCGAACCATCTTTTCTTCCGAGGTCAACCTGCATGATTTAGATTTTACTTGCTTGATATTTTGAATCTGTTTGTTCCCTCTTCTGCTAATATTCTTAGTTTTTGTTAGAGATCTTTTAGTTTTTACTTTTATTGTTTGAGTCGCTATGATTCATACTGTGTATTTGAAAAATATGTTAGCACTCTTAGTAGCTTGTCTTGATCAGCTTCAGAATTGAGTTCCTTAATTTTTTCGATCTAAATAAGGTTGAGATGGACCTCTTCTTTTTTAGCGACGTATTACCTCTCGAGACTATTGACTTTTTCCTCTAACTATTGAAAACGTTCAAGATAGTACTTGGTTCTGGAGAACTTTGCAATCCTTCGCAGAGACAGCATAATTAAATATTAATTTATTTTAACTATAACACCAAAACAAATTAACATCATACTCAAATTAAGAAGCAATATCTATTCCTTCATATTCAATCATAAGGAGATACGACTTATCATTAGTATTTTTATTAAAAATAGATCCAAAGAAATATTTCCTTATTTAAGTAATATAAGCACTAAAATCATTTATATCTTCACATCTATCTTTGGTTACCAAATATTTTTCGATAGCAATAAAACTAATTACATCCAAACATGCACTTTCCCAAATTTATGCCAACCTCACGCCTTCAAAATCAACCTCCTATTATGACTTCTGACCATATGAGTAAGTCTTCTCATCAACAAAAAAGTTTAAATGGATAACAGATACAAAATCATAACAGGAGGAAAAATATTTATTTTTCTCCCACTTCGTCCCCATCACGCCACACTGACCCATTTCGAGATCGTCGTCCGCATTCTCCATTGGTTCAGCCTCAGCAAGACCATCCCTACGTAAAAAATCCATAAACACTAAAAGCACTGAAAAATAAAATGCTGGACGACTATAAAGAATGCGTTGATTTTAATAGAATTCGAAAGAGTTCAGAGAATAATATAATTTTTCAAAATTAATAGCAAGAAAGGTTAAAAGTCGACCTTGTTACCTTCGCAGAACAGACAAATACTTTCGCAGCAAAAATACAAGGAAAATAGCGAAAGACTAGTTGTAATCTAGATGTTGTTGGTCGCTTTAAAAAGACAGCTGATAAGTGCACTTCGCAGGAATAGTGCGTAAAAAATAAAGATAAACAAACAAAGATGGAACTGAAGAAGCAAAGCTGGGACTAGAACAACAATTTTCAGTTCAGTGCCAGTCACAGTTCCGATCATCAGATGGAAAAATAGGAGCAAATACAGTAGCAGTTAGAAATACCAAAAATTCAAAATATTCGCAAACGCTCAGATCATGATTACGTTAAATATCAAGCGCCTTCATTTCTAAGTCCATCCAAACATCATCGCAACAGTTTTGATACTTCCGAACTACTAAGGAAAAAGCCGTTGTTAGGGATACAAAACTTTCTAATTGTGCGTTAATTAGGTCAGGGAACTTTCGGTCGGGTGATTCTAGCTATATAAAAAGAGAGTAAGATTATTTGTGCAATAAAAATTATGTCGAAGCGTGAGATCAGAGAAGGAAAGATGCTCGAGCAGTTAGTTCGTGAACTGAAGATTCAACTTACTCTAAATCATCCAAATATCGTGAAAGTGTATGGGTACTTTGACGATCTTCTATATTTCTATATCATCATGGAATGTGCCTTGGATGGTCGTCTCAGCGAACAGATCTAAAATTCATCAACTATTCTCTCCGAAAAAGAGGCTGCGGGAATTATGACTCAAATTTGTTCAGCTGTTCTAGTACTTCATTCTGAGTCGATAATTCATCGAGATTTAAAGCCTGAAAATGTGATGTTTCACGAGGTATATCATATAATATTCAGGGAATTGTGAAGCTATGCGATTTTGGATGGAGTGTGAAGCGTGGTAGCAAACTACGAAGCACCTTCTGCGGAACTCCCATCTACCTGTCTCCTTAAATTTTAATTGGAGACGAATACGACGAGAGCATAGATATTTGGACGCTGGGCATAATTTTATACGAGATACTGTTCAAATCAAACCCATTTAAAATAACCACTCACTAAAATCTGATCAACATCCTCAACGACTCTATCTATTTCGATTAGAAAATTACAATTAGTGAATCAGCAAAGAATATGATCTCAATTTGTCTCAGAAAGAAAGCCAAGGAACGTCCATCCATACGATAATTGTCTAACCATCCATTTCTAAAAAACAGACCAGCGGATGAGTTCAAGCATTGATCTGATTATTTATCCTCATTTAATATTTCAACTATTGCTGTTTCTAATATAAGAAAGACTAAGTGCATTTAGAGATGGAATCAGTTAATTTTAAAGAACCCTTTCGTCCGTTAGCGGAGAAGCACCAGAAATTCGCCATAATCAATCTTTCCGTCGCCGTCCAGATCCGCTTCATCAATCATTTGCTGGATATCATTGCTGTTTAAAGATTTAGTGTCTGAATGGACAAGTTGCTAGATGTCTTCCTTGTTAAGTTTTCCGTCTTTGTCCATATCAAGTTTTGCAAACTCCTTACGCAGAAAGCTTTCGTTTAGATATATTGAGCAGTCAAGAAAACTCGCTATAAACTCCGTGTAGTCAATTTGACCCGAGTCGTTAAAATCCATAGCCTGGAAGATTTGGTCGATATCAGCAGTGGTTAATTTACAGTTGACTTCCTTACGCAAGTAATCCATGCCTATCATCATTTCTTCCTTGGAAATAATTCCGTTTCCGTTTGTATCTAATTTCAGAAAAATCTTATGCAGATTTTCTACTTCTTTTTCGGAAATGTTCATAGCGATATTCATCAA
>Ga0302268_1001007_pt1 | contig 16756 bp, 13 predicted proteins | sample III_Bog_E2_1_FD_194554 | JGI IMG/M metagenome (GOLD analysis project Ga0302268, IMG submission 194554) | Peat permafrost microbial communities from Stordalen Mire near Abisko, Sweden - III_Bog_E2_1 | ecosystem: Environmental > Terrestrial > Soil > Wetlands > Peat | place: Sweden: Abisko...
TGCACAGGGTGGACAAATATGAAATGAGGTTGCATGCCGCTCGGTTGTCTTGAAACTTTTTTGGTGATCAGTGCTCTGGGCTGTTCGAATGCTATCAAATTAGATTGTATATTCGGGAAATAGTCAGGAGAAATGTAACTTTTCTTATTCGCAGGTAAATCAGTAAGAAATTGCACAGGCTCCTTTTTGTTTGTGATAAAGCTGACTTTAGGCACTGATCGATGAGTATTAGGACTGCTGGCCATGAAGGACACCTTTGCCGATCTGATATTATCTCTATATGCATTTTGATTGTCTTTGTTCTGACTTAAATAAGTCATTGATGGAGGTTATGTATAAGAATGAAAATCACCCATACTATATTGTTTTTTAAGTTCGCATCGCCCCTCTTTCAATAGATCAATCTGATTTTGCATTAAATGCTAATTACTCATTACTTTTTGCAGGTGTTGTTCCCTTTCCGAAAATATTTTTTACTGCCGATCTTGCCGATTAATATTTGTGATGGAAGTTATGGTTTTTGCCTGTAAATAAGATTTAAGATTCAGTCTCTCATAATAAGCATATTGCTATAGGATGTACAGAGCCTAGTGATAATCTGGATTTTTTTGCCTAATTTGATCTTTAAGAAAGGGAGGAAGCAGACCATTGCACGTCCGCTGTTCCACCATATCAACGATCTTGGCGACTCTTGAGGAAGCTTGATATTTATTGTTTTTGTAGGGGACAATGTAGGCTTTTTATGGAAAATTTCTACTCATGTCTTTGTTAATCCATATTTTGGGCCGACCTCTTTCATTAAAACCAATTAAATCTTCATGAGGCTACACTGTTTCAAAATTAGCTTCGATTAAGCTGAATGCTCTAAAAGTTGCTGCCAAAACAGTGAGGGCTTCTTCTTAATTGAGGTCATTGACTTGTGATAGTTTAATTGGGATATACTCAACGAGGAGTTGTACATATTCGTTTTTAGTGCACAAGCTATTATTCGGATCCATAGCAATATGGTAAACTCGAACAAGGTCGTTCTGGACATTTCTCCACTCGTACCGATTCAAATCGTCTATGGAAGGAATTTAGTAAAGCCGAAAAACTTCCGCTATTTCCTGGTTGATTCGGTTTCTCCAGAATTAACGATTTTAGAGACGCTCATACTGAATCCAGTTCTCCTTTCGATAAGTGCGTACTATTTCATAGTCCTATGGTTTTTTATTACTGTTGCCCATTTAAAAATATAATTGAAATTTAAAGTTGCATGGAAGCACCAAAATCAAAACTTAGTATTTCCTTTTGAATCTGCGGAAATCAATTCTTAAATTGTGATTAGATGAAGTAATAATGGAATCTTCAATCTGACAGATCTTTCAAGTATATTATTTAGCAATAATGCGTTTATTTTCTTATTTTATCTTGTAAAATGATGACATATTTTTCGAAAGATAGACAATATATCCGAAATTAATAGATTCAATTAAATTAATAAAAGAATAATGATTATAGTATTAAAATGGCCTTCAGGAATAAGAACATGGTCAAAGAGGGCGTATTCTTTACTCACTTCGCCACTCTCCCATTCTTGAACCACCATCAAAGATAGCACATCTTGGCCCTACAACTAAAGATAAGGGCTGTCCTACACACGCATCCCAAATTTCAAGACCCGCAGCTATTGCGGGAACACAGTCATAAGTTAAGCCATATTACTCTCTTTAAATTAGCTCTTCCACGGCTTGAAATAAAGGAAAAGCTCCTAAAAGCTTTAAATTAATTTTCTAATGAATTTTAACAACTTCTTAACGAAGTTCCGATTTGTCTAAAGCGAATAAACTATTTTACAAGGTTCAACAAAAATAAAAAAGCAAAGGAGGTCACTGTGATCTATATTTAACTGGAATAAACAGTGGTTTAATTCCTCAATTGTCTCGTGGATAAAGTAATAAGGAGATTGCTGTATGAATAAGTAGTGGTAACGGAGGATCTTAAAAGGATGAATATGTACTATGACCATAATTGCAATATGTACAAGCCAGAAACCTATCACTTGACTTTATTTCGAGCTCAAGATTTGATGGAGGATGAGATATTTTTGGGTTTATTTAAAGAACTGCAGTCATCCTTTTAGCCAGCTAAATTTCATTGCGAATCAGTCGATATATCAACAATGGGATAATTTGATTAATCAGAGTTTTATCGACCATTGCACCGCTTCTCTCTTAAATGATGCATAATTTAAGTGATTTATCATAATTTATTTTCATCCTAATATTCAATTATGAAAAGATAGAATAAGATCGTCTGACTTTGGCATAATAATGATTTGAGTTTGTGAAATTTATGTAGGGACTTTTTAAGACGACTTACTAGGAAGGGCACCTTTGCAGAAAAGAGGAAGCAGGTCATTATATATAAATATATGCATTTCCTTATATAAAAATCGATGAAAAATATAGATATATATTTCTTTATATAAACATATATTATTAATAATTGTTGTAAGATTGATTTGTCATTATATTAATTTGAAATGGAAAATCGCCAGATTGAATTTTCACTATTGATAAAACTGTAAATTAAACAACACCAGCCGCACCAGCCATGCTCATGCCAGCGTTCACATTGTAATACATCTTCTCAATGTTGCCGCAACAGTGCACCAAGAACAGCTGGCCCTTTGGCATCCAGTAACATCTTAGCATCGCATTTGCATATGTTCCACAATGATTGTTGAACATTTCTAGACTTGAAACTTCACCTGGGACAACATTCCAGTTTGCAAATGGCGTTTTATCTCTTGAAATGCAAATAAATATTTCCAATTTGTTAAATGAATGATAGAATTTGCCTGTGAGACTAATCTACCAAAATAATTTTGCTGCAATTTCGTCTTTTTTAATTTTTCGATTGCAATTAACCTCTAACTTTTTCCTTCAATCTATTTAGCAATACAAGAAAACACTTAGGCTTTAAATTCAGTTTTTCATTTCCCCTCATTATCTTTTTCTTTAGAAATAGATGAGACTATTCTTTGACATAAGTAATATATGAAAGAAACCACATGCTATTTGATATTTTAATTGGGAAGATGCAATAGAGATTTTTTTTTTTATATTGTACTTTCATTAAACTGGCTTATGAGGGTAAGGCAATAGTTAAGTTTATGAACTTTGCATATTTTTTGTTTCATAGCAAGCCTCTATTATTTTTTTCTCACAATAAAATTCAACTCATGTTCAATTGAGCAAATACACAGTTCTTCATTTACAATTCTCAAGCCAGAAGATCAAAAGTACTATCAGAAGATTACCAGACAGGAGTTTTGTGCAAAAACGATGATAATATTGAATACGTCCCAATCAAATAAGATATAAAAAAGTCCTGTTTTGACCCATTCGGGGAAGGAGCGCCTCAGTCCATTTTCATTAATGTTTAGCATATTCTCCAAAATGCACTCTTAAACTTCTCGACTTTATATATGTCATGAAAATTTATTTGAAAAATAGGAGCTTTTTTTAATCAGGCAATTAATATAGTGATTTTAATTAATTTTGAGAAATCATTTAGAGATATCAAGTTACATTTCAGAAAATGCATCGAATTTGACTGAATTTGAATCGGAAATTTATATTAAAAAATATTTAGGCTTTTGAATTGAATTCCAAGAGTAATATTTTTGTTTGAATGCTTCGAATTAAACTTTCTTTCCATTTTCCTTACTTTTTTCTTCTATCATATTATGTTCAGTGGGGTGTTGCTATAATGAATCCATTGACGTTTCTGTTTCTTTTAAGATGCCGTGGCTTTTTTTCTTTTCCAACTCCCACTTTTAAGCTTTGAGCTTAATCTACCTTTAATAATCTTAAAACAAATGTATTCTTTTGAGTGTAGTTTATTTAGTTTTTATATTAAATATTATTTTGACAGCCTCTTAAATCTTATCATTTTCAACATAAAAGTTTATAAAGTTTAAATATCGATCAGCTAACAACCTTTTAGCAAATATTTAATAATCTTTTTCTATTTTATGTTGCTTAAATTTGCCAACAGTAGCATTAAAATCTTTTACTAAATCAGGAAATAGCTTCGGCAAAAACTTTTTTAATATTATTAATCTATGGATAAAAGATGTTACACTATATCCAAATGGCCAGATATATCTTTTTATGAAAATTTCTTGTATTATTCTATTTAATTTTAATTTTTCAATTGATTTATTTAAAAATTAAATAAATATTTGATTTCCTTTACATGAGACTGTTCGTGTCCGTTTCACCTCTTTCCTAATAGTACCCCGCTCGCCTTTTTTTATCTTGACTTTTAGAGATTGGAATTATTCAAGGTGCTATTGATTTTCATTCTATAATAATTATGAGAAAGTAGTCAAATAATTGTCTATCTGATCTGGATTTGGATACTATTGTTTGATTTAACATTTATACTAAGAGGACATTTAAGGTAAATGATTAATGTGTAAATAAATTAGTACATTAACCATATTTGTCTGCTCCTCATTGAGTATACCATTTGAAATAAAATCTTCGAGAATTACCCTTTAGAGGAATTCAATAGCTTATTGTGAAAAAAGATGTTTGCTAGTTATATCTGACAGCAAAGACAGAAATAAACTTTTGAAATAGCTCTCATCTTCCTCTATTTTATTGCTTTATGGACACGTTTAGATTTCTTTGCAGTTCGACAACTTATTTTTTCCGTCAAGCGGGCAGTTTTACATTTATTAGCCTAGGAGGGGAAGAGAAGACTCATAGCTTGAAAGTTGGTTGTTTACAAATTTATGTTTTGAAGATTCATTGTTTAAAGATTCCTTGATGGGATTTTTGCCTTGAACACTTATCGCTTAATTTATAAAAAAGTTGCTTTTGACCGACCGATGGTCTCTTTACCCGCAAACTTCTTCTTTATTTACGGGGTTTTATCTTTAGAATGGCTCCATCTATTTTTCCTCATTCATTTGGATGTTTAACTATTTATACATTATGATTTTTTTGATTAATCACTACTGTCTATTTTACTGAGCTAATACAAACTATTTATTCATTTTTTAAAATTAAAATTAATTTAAATCAATCATTCTGATATCTCAAGTTGACCTTCGGGATGGAAAAATGTATCGGATTTTACTGAATTTAAATTTACAAATTAAACTTGAAAATATTTAGGCTTTTGAATTGGATTCCAAGTATTATATTTTTGCTTGAATGCTTCGAATGAGATTTTATTCGCTTATTCCTTTCTTTTTTCTTCTATCGTATTCTGTCCAGCGGGATGTTGCTATAACCAATCCATTGACGGTTCCATTTATTTTATTTTGTCGTGACTTCTTTTCTATTATAACTCCCACTCTTAAGCCTTACGTTTTGTCTACTTTTGATAATTAAGAAAATAATCATGAACCCAATTTTATCTTTTGCTTAAACCGATTTTATTTGGCTTTTTATACAGTTAATTAGCAGCTTCTATTACATTATCACTATCAATATAAATCTTAGCACAATTTAAATATCTTGGAATTAGCAAGTTTATTCCTGTTTTTTAACTAATAGATTTTTTATTACGACTGAATTATTAAATAGTTTGAGAAAATTATTAGATGACTTGAGGGAATTATTCTGAGAAAAATTTTTTCATTACTATCAATTTATTTAAAAAAATTGCTATACAGTTTTTAGAAATGTGGCTTTTTGTCGATATTTTTAATGTTTGACACAAAAATTTAAATGCTATTTCTATTTTTATTGATTTCATCGAGTTATTTAAAAATCTCATAAACAACTGATGTTTTTTACTAGAAAGTGACGTAAGCATTGTTTTCCGTATCGAATTGACCTTACCTAATTTTTTTTTTAACATTTATATATAAATTTTTTTTAGCTTCTATCGATGATTTAATGATAATTATGAGAAAGAAATTAAGCCATTCTCTATCTAATCTATATTTGGGTATTATTGTTTGATTTGATCTTGATACTAAGATGGCATTTGAGGTTAATTATTTGCGTGTGAATAAATTGGTATACTAAAAAGTTTTCTCCGCCTCTCATTGAGTAGACCTTATTTATCCATTTTAACTACATCTTAAAGAAGTATTCTTTAAATGAGTTTAATAGATGACTATGGAAAAACATGTTAGTTCGCTATATCCGACAGCAAAGACAGAAATGAATTTGTGAAATTGCTCTCATCTTCCTTTATTTTATTGCTTTATGGACACGTTTAAATTTCTTTGCAGTTCGGTAACTTATTTTCTCTGCCAAGCGAGCAGTTTTACATTTATTAGCCTAGGAGGGGAAGAGAAGACTCATAGCTTGAAAGTTCATTTGTTGAAAATTTATCGCTTGTAGATTCATTGTTTAAAGATTCCTTGATGGGGTTTTTGCCTTGAACACTTATCGCCTAATTTTTTAAAAAATTGCTTTTTACCGGTCTTTTATGGTCTCTTTACCCGCAAACTTCTTCTTTATTTACGGGGTTTTATCTTTAGAATGGCTCCATCTATTTTTCTTATTTTTCCTCATTCATTGGGATGTTCAACAATTTGTGAATTATTAATTTTTTGAATACTCACCACTGTCTATTTTGTTGAGCTAATAGAAACTATTTTATGGGTGAAATTATTTGATTAACTTTTCCTGAAAAGTCCATTGCCTTATACATATTAATATTTTATCAAATGATCATGAATGTTAAAGATATCAAAATCTATCAATAATATATAACTCAATGAAGTAATTACCATCAACCATACTCTCCTTCCTTCTCCTCGCTCTTCTTGCCACAACCTCACTCACATTATATACATCTTCGATGGCTCGAAAACGCTCAGTTGTTACTTCTGAATAAGTTCTTTTGAAAGCTCCAACAGCGCCCGTCATTACCACCTCCTGCAACCTATTAGATTTTTCCGCTAAATACAATTACAATGGCATTGTAGCCAGTGGCTATTTGACAGTCGGTAAGAACAACTCTGCGCTTGCTTTCACTTTCTATGGTCGCAAAGATGTTCGAGATCCCAGTCAACTTCGCAACATCCCTACAGTTCTTTGGCTGAACGGCGGCCCTGGATCTTCGTCTCAACTGGGCAACCTCCAAGAACTAGGCCCTCTGCTCATAATCCGAGATAAAGATGTAAAGATAGTACAAAACAACTACACCTGGGCTAACAAATACAATTTGCTTTTTGTGGATCAACCAATCGGCACAGGTCTCAGTTATGCTGATACACAGTCTGGAAGCAAACCTTGGGCAAAATCAATGGACTGTAAATTTTATTTCATTTAGAAGTGGCCAACGATTTTTACAGAGCTCTCTTTTAGCTATACAATGGTAAGGGATGCTTCAGTAGTCTTTATTTTAACATTCCTCCCTCCAGTCCCCTGGTCATATTCGGAGAGAGCTATGCTGGAAAATACGTTCCTGCCATCGCCAAGAAGATCGTTGAATCCAAAGAAGCAGGAGGATTCTTGACAGGATTCAAAGGAATGGCAATTGGAGATCCTTTCACCCATCCCTATGATGTTCTATCTGAAGTGGGAACATTCGCCTCTCATCTAGGACTAGTTGATTTTCAGGAGCGCATGCGTCTCTAAAAAGTGTTGCTGAACGCATCAAGACATAGCAACCAAGGTGATTTCGATGCTATGCACCTTGATTTCGATACTGCTCTTGATTATGTGGTGGAAAGAGCTGGCGATATTAATGTCTATGACATTAGGATAGATGGAGAATACGAAGGTATTTATGGTTTTATTCAGAATTTTTACAACCCTACTTTCGGGATGAGGCCATTGTTGCTGGCATTTACGGACTAAATCCTGAAATTAAATATGATAGCCAATCGTAAGACGTCTATGCTAACCTCTACAATGATTTCATGAAGCCCTAAGTCAGCAGAGTTCAATATATTTTGAGTAAGGGTTATCCTGTCCTAATTTACAATGGGCAGGATGATCTTATTGTTTCAAATCCAGGAACTATGAAGTGGGTTGACCGCTTATACTTCGATAAGTCAGAGCAATTCAGAAAGCAGCTTTTTTAGGCATGGAAAATTAATGGTAAGATTGTTGGAACAAAAAAATCAGCTGGCAATCTGTAGTTCAGAATTGTGTTCAACGCGGGCCATTTGGTTCCAATGGATCGGCCAGCCGAGGCTCTGGACATGGCAATTTCCTTTATTGACAGAATTACGATGTGATGAACAATTGATTGAATTACAATTATAAACAAAAAAAGATTTATATAATTAATATAAGAGGAAGAAAAAGGTTTATCATTTTGAAATCATTTCTTTTTTTTGGTAACTGAAGGCCCAAAAGGGATATCAAATATTAATGGTTCATAGTCTGTTGGCGGTAATAAACTATTTTTGCATCAGTTATTGAGCTATTTATTAGAGGGTGGGCACTGATTGAAGCCACTCACTCTCTTTGATCTCCTCTAAACTTTTTATGTTTCCCAGGAATAAGGCAGAGACCAATTTTTTCATTTCAGAGGACAAACTGAAATTTTTCATCCTCTTACAGACCTTTTACAACTGCTACCATAGTTTATGGATGTGGGTCTCGCTTAAAAATTTCCCATAAGTGTCATTCTTCAAGGATGGAGAGACAAACAGGTTTCTGGAGGTCATCATATAGACTATTAACTCTCCGAGACGAAAGGGTAAGGTTTTCGTTGAACTTGCAATAATTTGAGAAGAATTAGTCCAACCACAGAGTAACAGGTTTCTATTTTCATCCATTAACAGGTTGCTAGGACTGAGGTTAGGGTGTCTGGCTCCCACAGTTTCACAATATAACAATGCTTAGATGAGTTGAGAGATGTAATATTTTGTTACCTTTTCTGACAAAAATCCATTTTTTTGGATGTAGTTCTAGAAGCTGCCTCTTGAAGCCTCAGGAAACAATAGAACCTCATTCTTGAGAAAGTTTGCGAGACGGGCTGCCAACTAAAAATTGGAGTCAACAGGCTTCAGAATGCTTGGGTGGGTCATCATCTCCAAAAGTAGTTTCTCCTCTGTAAAAAGATGGGTTTTGTCCAAAGGAAACACCTTAGCAAAGTAACGCTCTGTTTTGATTGAAATCGAAAAGAGTCTACTTAAATCAAGAAATACTCGAAGAAAGAGTGTTTGGAAATCGGGCTCATGCTGATCTAGGGCTCAGGGTTGACTTCTTAGTGGTGGTCGTTGACTATTGGGTTGAACTCCATACTTTCTGAATTATTATAAGTATAATAGTACCTCCAAATCGCTTAAAATCGCATTTATTAAAAATTATCGCAATGGGAAAACCTTATTCAAGGCCATATATGCCAACGCTAACTGATAGCAAGGCGTAAAAAACATAAATGATAAAATTTTAGATCAAAAATATTGAGTCTTGAAAACATTCTCTCTTTCCACTTTTGTTTTGAAATTTAAAATCAGGTATAATCACTATTATTCTTCTTCAGAATTGAAAAAAATAAAGATAGAGGTCCTCCAATCACGTAATTTTCACAGCCTGCTTTCTGATCATTTAAATTTCAATATAATTTTTCAAAAAACAAACTTAATTGTTTTTTATGATTGCTCGCAGTTTCTGATAAGAGTTTATCTTAATATTTTAAGAGAGAATTTGTTAGTAGTCATGAACAATTTACTAGTTGTAGGCAATAGAAGCAGCGAACGTTCGAAGTTTAGTCTAATATGGAGATAGCTTAGGGACCCTCTGAATTACAGTAAATTTTCATTTGTTAATAATTTGTTATGACGCTTCAATGATTTGCATGGTGGATGGTCTAGAACCATTTTATCTTTTAAAATCGATTGAATTTACCTTTTTGGGCAAGAATATTTAATAGTAAATTATTATATTTTCAGGAGAACATTTAAATGGTCGATATTCTAATTTTTTCCCAATGGGAATCAAAAAATTGTATCAGTAACAAATAAACGAATAAGAGGAAATAATCCTGATATTCAGTCTTAAAATCAATCTCATCCAAATATTCTTTAAAACAATCCCTTTTTGCGGTCAGGCTATAGTTTACTCTTCATATTTTGAGCTTATTGCTTATATTCGTATTCATCTGTGAGCTCATAGGCGTGTAAATAGTTATCCTTCGCATTTTCATACTGTTATAACTCCTTATAAGTATCAGCCAGCCAAACAAAGGACATAACTTGCTTTGAATCTAATTATGTAGCCTTTTAAAAGCAAGAAACTGCACCTGATAGTTCTTGCATCCGAAAGTAAGCTGCACCTTTGTTATGATAGTTTATAGGATTTTTAGGTTATAAAGAAATGGCTCGATTGTGACTCTAGATTGCTTTCTGATACTGTTTTAGTTTGTAATAGCCAGATCCCAGGTTACGGTGATAAGCAGCCACTTTATCATCGATTTATATTGCAAGTATTGTCAATTTTATCTTTTCCTAATGATTTCCCAGTTTTCCTGAAGCCTTTCCTTTGAGGTTAAAAAATTCACTTTTTAATTGTTGGTCCTCTAAACTCAGTCCTCTTTCGCATGCTTCATAGAGATCCGACCACTTTTTAAGATGAAGAAAAGCATGAATTTATAGTAGATATCGTTCTTTAGAATTAGGCATGGTTGCTGCAAGCTCAAGCAGTTTCTTATATTCTTTCCGAGCCTTATATACCTTGATTTTGTTGACTATAGCCTCGTTGCTCTTAAGCAGAAGGGGTTTTCCATCTTGAAAGTTTTCCAATTCGACTTCAATTTGAGCCATAATATTAGTAATAACTACAGTATAAAAGTAAGATAATCCTAAAAAATCAAAGAATAAAATTATCATACGATGTCATTATGGTTGCTCGTTCAAACCGATTCGAGTCAATGAACCTCTTAGTCTTTTTAATTTCGGAAGTTACAACAACTTTTCTACTCTAATTTTAATTTTTAGGGGGAGATCCTCTGGGGATTCCCCGCTCGGAGCTTCTTTGTTTAGTGATCGACCTAGAAAACTTCTATAGTGTTAGGGAATAAATGAGGAAGATGCATATAGATCGAAGCTTCCTTTTGAGACTCTATGTTATGTGAATTTGCTAATGTTTTTGCGTCTCTGCTGATTCTATTAAAAATGATGGTTCCAATTTTAAATGGTGCCTATAGAAGGCTTGGTATTGAGGAGATCTCTAGCTAGGTGATGATTGCCTTCATGAATGCGCTCTTTTGATTTACGCTGTTCTATGGTGAGGTGACTTCGTGGTTGAAATGGATTATTGTAGCGAGTGTACCCGTGCTTTTAAACTTAGCAATGTGAACTACTCATTATATTTGTTATGCGGTTTATCAGTCCCTCGTTGTCGCGCTACATGTCGTAGCGTTGAAAATAAGGCACACGATTATATTCATCAAGGGTGCTGTGGGCACTCCTACGATAAGTGACAACGGCAGGTCGAGCTTGTCGCAGATTATGGTAATGTCTCGCTTTATCCTGGAAGTAGATGAATTCCTCACTCCTTTTGATGTTCATTAATAATTTTAATTTTTCCCAGACGGTATTGAAACCTAATACACATAAGAATGTTAGTTGAATTTCATAGGTTGGATATCTCTGATTTTCTACTAATGATATAGCTTATTAATTCTTTATTTCAAGTTTCATAGTCTGGTTTTGGATGATTTTATAATTATAAGATATATGAGCAATAAGTGCCAACTCGTTAGGACCACCTGTCAATGGGTTACCAATCAAGCAAAACACGTGATTATTCACCAACATAAGTTGCCGGCCATTGCAGATCGCTTTTCTTATAGGCCCTTCAACTCTGATCCCTTCCACAAGACTTAATAAAATCCATAAACTGCACTCCTTCAGCTGTTTATGCTCGACGCAATGAACTTTTGTTTTTGGCCTATCAACAACTTTGAATATTAACAGCTCGCCACTCATGTGCAAACTAAAGTTAAGGAAGGAGTTACTCTCAGTGAACTGATGAACTTCACGGAAGAAGATGTCGTACAGAAAATATTTCATGGAATTACTGTGCCACTTGCCGATGAAAGGGCCAGAATCCTTCGATAAATGGCAGGGACAATTGTAAATAAATTTAATAGTTCATTTGTGGAGCTGATCTTATTGGCCAACAAATCAGCTGTTGCTCTGCTGAATATACTAACATCTAACTTTCCCAATTTTCAGGATCATAGCATCTATAAAGGCCATCAGATTCACTTTTATAAGCGCGCACAAATCCTTATTGGCGATATCTTTGGTAAATTCAATGGAAAAGGGTTAGGCGAGTTTATTGATATTGATCAACTCACGATGTTTCCAGATTATCGAGTTCCTCAAATACTGGAAGCGGAAGGAGTGTTTGAGTACAGCTAAAAATTGAAAGCCATAATCATGAATAAAGAAGTTATTACAGACAGGGAGATAGAAGCTGAAGTAAGGGCCAGTTCTGTAATAGCTGTGGAGCTAATTAAGGAATATTTGAAAGGGAAAGGAGTAATAGCGTTGTCAATTGAAATCGATTGGTTCCTGTGGCAATTGGGTGAGGATAATCTATCTGAGTTGCCACCTCATCACCGTTGTCTTACCATTTATTATTGATTGATTCTATTAGCATTAAACATATATAATTGGTCTAAATAATGACAAAAATACCTTCTTATAAAAAATAATAATTTTGGTCAAGGGAAGAGTGATCTCAAGTGTATTTTTATTGGGAAGAAAATGAAACAGCAGGAAGTGAAAGAGGATGATACTAACTCTTAATAATCGACAGTGAAAAAATAGGCTGAGGTATAGAAACGCTAATCATAACAAAATAGTATCATTCAATAAGTGAAAATAGAATAATAAACCAGGTTAAAAACATGTAGGACTAAAGTAAATGTCATCAACATACCTAAGAATAAAGAAGAAGATAAATCAGATCAAATAAATTTATTGGACCCAGACGAGCAGGATTTGTGCAAAGCCCTCACTCTTCTCAAGAACAAATTACCAAACCGCAGTCTACTTCAAACTATTAAAAGATTATATTAAACTGTTCAACTCCAGCAAAAACAGCAATAAAAAAGTTAATTTTTTCGGAAGAAAACCCTAAGCAATGCTATGACTGAGGAATTAACAAATAACAAAGATGGAAGTGTAAAATCCAGCCAGAAAGCTAGGTCTGAAGGAGTGTCATTCCCTAATAAGAAGGGATCACCGTATCACGATAAAGTAGGCGAAATATCAGGCATCACACATGAATTTTACCGTACAAATAATCCTATAAATGAGAATTAAACTATCCATTCAAAAAATATAGTTTCTGCAACTTAACTCAAATATCCAGTTGAAAGTGGCAGTTCTGAAGGTAGCTAAAGGTAACTGTCAATTCAACCCAAGCGAAAGAGTATAATATTTCATTTCAAAGAATAAAATACTCTCAAGACTAAATTTCTAAACCCACTTTAAGAGGAGAAATATAAGCAAAGACGATAGCTCACCAAAATCTATATCGAAAGAGGATATGGAGTGACGAAAGAAATCGATGAATAACTGCCAGCAATCGGTATTGAGCGTAATAAATATAAAAATTTACTTGGAGGAGTCCTAACCATGGCCTATCGCAAACTTTAGTCCTTCATTTTTAGTTAATGCGGTAAATCCATCAAATATCTGAATCGATAGCAGATGAAATCAATTGCGACGATGCTGCTCAACTGCAGAGTTCAACTCTCGCCCACAATGTGTGATACTTACTTTAAATTCATGAGAGTCGGCTTTGGGATTGGTGATGTGGATATTTCAGACGAGGAAGCAGTGGAACTTTATGTAGGGATTCATAAATTCATTCATGGTAAAAGTATCACAATGGACATGCTCTAGAATATGGGTCGTGTTCAAAATTTAAGGGAATTATAGGCGACAGCTGAGACCCTTGATGCAAAAGCAGAGAGGTTTAAATGTAAAATGCGAGAGACCTACTCTAGTGATTGTTATAACTCGAGCACGTGCGAAAAAGCAGATTCTCAAGCCCCAGATGAAGTCAAAGAATAATACATATCAGCTTTAGGATAATAACTTTAAACAACGGCTTTACCCAACAAAATCGGACTTAACTTGCTATCATCGCTTGAGGATAATGACTAATTAATAGATTTAAGGAAAATTCATATCTAAAAATATCGTGAAGATAATGATAATTTAGTCTTCAAAACAAAGCCAAGAAGTAATTATGAGGCGGTTGATTAAGATTAAAAATAAATGGAAGAATCCCTCTTCCTTTTGTAGTAATAGATTGATCCGTCCTTCCTTTAGGAAATAAACCTTTGATGTTTGAATCATTATTTCATATAATTAATATTAAATGAAAAGTTGCCATATCTGCGAAAGGATTGTTAAGCTCAGCAGAGCTTTGGACTGCAGCAACTGCCGAAAAGCTATTTGCCTTCCCTGCAGCAAGAGATACCTATCCAATGTTACAAGCACCGCCGTTTCATCTCAAACATTAGCCAACCAAAAAGTCAATAATTGTGTTATTTGCTTAAAGCAATGTCCTTGTATTAAATGCAAACCTACTTCAACCATAATATACTCTATCCCCAACAATTCAACTCAAAAGTAAGCCAAATTGGCATCTTTGATTTCTGAAGAATAGCCAATTCCCGAAACTGGTCTATTCAAAGGCAAAAAGATTAGCGATCTTCCCACATACCTACAACGGGTTTATCTAAAGAAACAGGCTCTTTATACTAAGCATTAAATTGGCAATCGCATGAATGGCAGTGGCACTGAATTACCCCAAAACAATGAGCCTCAGTAGTAACAGGAGAATAGGCTGTAAGAAATAAAAGAAGCTTAAGATGAGGGAGTAAAGAATATGGAAGAGCAGTCGAACAGAATCATAGAGGAAAGACACGTTGACGGACGAAACATTGACAGCAATGAATATGATCAAATAGAAGATTACGAAAGTTAATTTCCAAGTAGAAGAAAAGCACACCTCCAAAAGGACAAAGAGGATAACTAAAATAATGATATGGCTGCTGAGCCACATGACGAAGAAGTACCCCCATCTCACGAAGTAGCACAATCAGACATGCAGTCAGACATGGCCGTTGAGGGGTAAGACCATCATTCGAACAGATAATAACCAAGCAGAAACGGTTAATCGTCCTCCATAAGCAAAGACAAATGAATAACAATATAAAAATGATCTGTGTGAACAGTGATCAGATAATTATGAGTATTTTTCGTTCGTTTGATTTTTTGTTTGTCTCCTCTTCAGATGGGTCAAGACGGTGAATTTTTTGTACTGCATTTCCATTATTATTATTTTATTGCATCTCAATGCCTCTACAATAAAAAATTTGCCATCGATTGTCGCTGAAATTGGAGAAATAACGGGACGGCTTTCGTAAGCGAGAATAGAAATATATTGAAGGTACTCCTCACATCAACGTTGGCAAATTCTAAAACGGTATCCTTTAGGTCTGGACGGAGGCTTTGAAGAACGAAACGGCCATCCGACTGAAGTAGCTGAACAGTAGCTAGAAAGCCTTACAATATGCTAAAACCATCATAACTGCGTGTTTTGGATTGGCTCCAGTTTACGGCTACTTCATCATAAATGAAAATATGGTCTTCCTCAATGACCGAAAAGAAATATTCGCGTGGATTAATCCTGATGTGCTCTAAAACAGAGTTAAGATCTATCTTCCTTTTAACCATGATGGGGAGCAAGCCATGATTCGCGGAATTATCAGCTACCTTAAACTGTGGATCAAGGGCGATTTCCAACTTCTCACTGAAGCCAAAACCCTACACGAACTCTTTTTGAAACGAGATACGATTAAATATAAATCTGAAAGCTTTAGACCCAATTCTCCAAGTAATGAATTAGCTGCAAATCGAAGAAATAGTTTTAATCGCGAGGATATCAACTAGCTGCAATCTATGCGATTGGGCCCTCAACGGCAAACTATTCAAGACAGCAAACTTACTCGTTAAGGAATAGCTCGATCGCCAGGGCACGAGGTTTAGCATAAATTTTTAAACTCAAATAGCTTCTCTAATAAATTTAATCACTCAATGAAGTTTAACTTCGTTACTCCAGAGGGGGGATTGAAGAATGAGGAACCTTAACATCGAGTCATCAATTCTAGTGGAGTTGTTGATGTCAACAAGTCACTTGGACCAAAAGCAGGCTATTTCCCGAATAAGACTGCATCTACTAAGAATCACATTGTGAGTATGATTAACAAATTGGACAGCAGTCCTAATGACTATGCAAAAAATAAAATCCTGTTGGAGGACTAGAAGAACGAAAGAGAGAAAATGCGGAAGATGAAGGAGTCGCTGTGTGGGATAGGTTAAGAATTAAACGATTTGTTTTTATCAACTATTGAGAATGAAGAGGAGAATGAGCAATAGCGACAACAGATCGAAGCTGAATTCTAAAATCTGTTGATTTGATAGGGTCTTTCGACTTTTGTTTGCTGAGTTTAAATATTATTGAATGAAGGCACAATTGAATATTCAATTATTCAATTATTATTATTAGCTGCAATAATTCACAAATTAATAATACTGCTATTAGAATGCATTATATCACTCTAACACTTATAATTAGGAAAAATAAATAAATGGGAAACACAATAACGGAGATAGGAATTCACATCTTAATTGGAGTTACAGTAGCAGTTGCAGGGTCAGAAATAATTCAAAGCGACTAAGAAGCAGCGGCCGCTGCCGCCGCTGCTGCTGCTGCTGCTGCTGCTGCTGCTGAACTAGATCCCCCTC
>Ga0302268_1001012_pt1 | contig 16701 bp, 16 predicted proteins | sample III_Bog_E2_1_FD_194554 | JGI IMG/M metagenome (GOLD analysis project Ga0302268, IMG submission 194554) | Peat permafrost microbial communities from Stordalen Mire near Abisko, Sweden - III_Bog_E2_1 | ecosystem: Environmental > Terrestrial > Soil > Wetlands > Peat | place: Sweden: Abisko...
CTCATCGGACTTTTTCCGCAGGCTGTAAAGTCGTGCCCCTTCGCACATCTACGTCTCATCGGACTTTTTCCGCAGGCTGTAAAGTCGTGCCCTTTCAAAGCCTATTTATGCAACCAGTTCTAGAGCTTGCGGAGGCGGGCGCAGGCGTCGTCGAGGTCGTGGTCCTTCTTGGCGAAGCAGAAGCGGAGCAGGTTTTCTCCGCGGCCGTGTCCTTCGCGTTCGGCCCGGAAGAAGGCTGAGCCTGCGACGGAGGCTACGCCGGTTGCGGCTAACAGGTTGCGGGCTTTTTCAGCGGAGGTCTTGCCTTCGAGGCGGGTGGCGTCGGCGAGGACGTAGTAGGCGCCGGCGGGGGTGGTGGGTTCGAGGCCGGCGTCGTGCAGGGCGGAGAGGATGCGGGCGCGCTTGTCGCGATGGGCTGCGGCCAGGTCGGTGTAGAAGCTGGGGGGAAGGTGTTCAAGGCCTGCTGCCGCGCCGTGCTGGAGAGGTGAAGGCGCGCAGACGTAGGTGAGGTCGTGGAAGTAAGCGATGGCGGGCATCCACTTGGCGTCGGCGGTGACGTAGCCGAGACGCCAGCCGGTGACGGAGAAGGTCTTGCTGAAGCCGGAGAGGACGATGGTGCGCTCGCGCATGCCGGGCAGGGTGGCCGGCGAGATGTGGCGCGCTCCGTCGTAGACGAAGTACTCGTAGATTTCATCGGTGAAGACGAAAAGGTCGTGTTCGATGGCGAGGGCGGCGATGGATTCAAGCTCGGCCTGGGTGAAGACTTTTCCGCTGGGGTTGGCGGGGGTGTTGATGACGATGGCGCGGGTGCGCGGGGTGATGGCGGCTTTGAGAGCGTCGGTGTCGAGGGCGAAATCGGGGTCGGCGAGCGGGACGAAGACGGGGTTGACGCGCAGGGACTTGAGCGTGGAGACGTGGTAGCCATAGAAGGGCTCGAAGAGCAGCACCTCGTCGCCGGGATTGAGCAGGGCCACGGCGGCGGCGTGAAATCCGCCGGTGGCGCCGGAGGAGACCAGGACTTCGCCATCTGGGTTGTAGGATAGGCCGTAATCCTTTTTCTGCTTCGCAGAGATGGCGTTGCGGAGCCGGGCGATGCCGTCAAGGCGGGTGTAGATGTTGTGGCCGGCGTGGATGGCGGCGAGGGCTTCGGCTTCGACCACGGCGGGGACGGGGGTGTCGCAGACGCCCTGGGCCAGGTTGATGCCGCCGATGGCGTCGCAGGCGACGGACATGGCGCGGATTTCCGATTGAAAGACGCCGGGGGCGAGTTGGCTCAGGGACAGGCGCGATGGAGCGGATGTGGTGGGCATGGGGAACGATCCTTGTTTTTCCATCTTATATGGAGAGCGGAGGGAGCGGAGTTAGCGGGGTTAGCGGAGTTGGTTGCTGCTGTCTGTTTCTGTGAAACGCCCGGAGAAACAAAAGCAGATCCTTCGACTCACCACCCCCGAGCTCCACCCCAAAGAGCAAAGACCGCACTTTGGGGACCCCGGGGCTGAAAAGCGTTCGGGGCCCCTTTCGCTCAGGATGACAGGTCTCGTTCGAGACGAACCTGAAAACTCGCTGTGACGGATGACCGGCGAGCTGTTGAGATTGCGGCGTAGAATTTGGTTCTTATGCACGAGTTGTCGATTGTATCGAGCGTGGTGGAGACGGTGATGGAGTCGCTGGCTCCGTATCCGGGGGCGCGGGTGGTGGAGGTGCGGCTCAGGGTGGGGGCGCTGTCGGCGGTGATTGAAGACAGTTTGCAGTTCTGCTTTGGGATTGCGTCGGAGGGTACGCCGGTGCAGGGTGCGCGGCTGGTGGTGACGATTGTGCCGGTGGTGATGCACTGCGCGGGGTGCGGCGTGGATGTGGAACTCAAGAGCGTGCAGAGCTTCCGGTGTCCTCAATGCGATGCGCCGTGCTTCGATCTGCGGCAGGGACGCGAGCTGGAGATTGAGTCGTTTGAGATTGACGATGGGCTGGAAACGACCGGCGGCGAAGAGATTGGGGTGAAGGCATGACGACGCGCATTGTGGAGCTGCGGCGGGGGATTCTGAAGAAAAACGATGAGCTGGCGGCGGGATTGCGCGAGCGGTATGCGGAGGCCGGAGTGCTGGTGCTGAACCTGGTGTCAAGCCCTGGGACGGGGAAGACGGCGTTTCTGGAGCGGACGCTACGGGAATTGAAGGCGCATGGGGCTCGGGTTGCGGCTCTGGTTGGGGATCTGGAGACGGATAACGACGCGCGGCGGCTGGCGGCGAGCGGCGCGCCGGTGCGGCAGATCAATACGCATGGGATTTGCCACCTGGATGCGGAGATGATTGACAAGCACCTGGCGGGATGGGAGGGCGTGGAACTGGGGGGCCTGGATTACCTGTTCATTGAGAATGTGGGGAATTTGGTTTGCCCGTCGAGCTACGACCTGGGAGAGAAGATTCGCGTGGCGCTGCTCTCGGTGACGGAGGGCGAGGACAAGCCGCTGAAGTATCCGACGCTGTTCAATTCGGCGGACGCGGCGGTGATTACCAAGATGGACATTGCGGAGCCGTGCGGGTTTGACCGCGAGCTGGCGCTCAGGAATATCAACGAGATCCGGCCGGGGATACGGATTTTTGAGACTTCGTCGAAAACGGGGGCGGGGATGGGGGAGTGGCTGGCTTATTTGGCGGAGGAGCGGAGTTTGCGGGGTTAGCGGAGCTAGCAGAGTTAGTGCCGGAGTGCGTGATGGCGGAAAAGAAGGTGAGCGCGGAAACGGGTAAGGCAGACGTGGAGGCCTATTTGGCGCGCGTTCCTGAGCCCGCGCGGACGACGCTTGAGAAGATGCGGGCGATGATTCGGGCGGCTGCGCCGAAGGAGGCGACGGAGGCGATCAGCTACAAAATTCCGTCGTTTCAGTTGAAGGGGGCGCTGGTCTGGTATGCGGCGTTCAAGAAGCATTGCAGCTTTTTCCCGATGGATCACTCGCTGGAAGAGGAGTTTGCGAACGAGCTGAAGGGCTGCAAGGTGCTGAAGGGGACGATTCAGTTTCCTGTGGACAGGCCGCTGGCGAAGGCGCTGGTTGCGAGGATTGTGAAGGCGCGGGTGGCGGGGAATGAAGTGAAGGCACGGAGCTAGGATCGAGGATGAGGGAGTTCGGAATAGTTCGTGAGGCCAAGGACTACCTCGCAGGAAGGATCGCGGAAGAGGCCAAGAGGCAAGGCGCGCCGCTGACTGAAGTGGAGCGGAAGATGCTCTACTTCTCCGAGACGGGCTCGACTCTGCCGGAAGTCATGGAGGCGAACGCGGAGTTCGACCGCGATTACAACGATGTTGAATACGAGCAAAAGATTGGCGGATTGGTTCGCCGAATTCAAGAAAGGCAGAACCTGGAAAACGAGGATCAAAGGCAGGAATGGTGCTCCGCAATCGAGAAGCTCAGAGTTGAGGACGATTATCTGCTTGTCCTCATTGACATGGGGTGCAGTCTTGAGCCGGAGAAGCCATCGCGTTGGGGCCGACTGGGACCCTGGTTGCCAGACTTGGCAGGCACTGGAGCACGGCCGCCGGGTGATACGGGCAGGCTGATTCTGGTAGCGATTGTCGTATCGACAGTTGTGTTTGTGGTCATAGTTGTTTGGGGGGCAATTCTATTGCGGCTGTCCCGGTGATTTAGATCACATTTTATGGGGTTTGGGCGGCGTATAAGAGGACTACTATGTGCCTTGCGATTCCGGGAAAAGTGGAAGCGATTACCAACGACGGCCTGATCCGCATGGGCCGGGTGAACTTTGGCGGGGTGGTCAAAAACGTCTGCCTGGACTATGTGCCCGAGGTTGAGGTGGGCGATTACACCATCGTCCACGTGGGGTTCGCGCTGTCGAAGATTGACGAGGAAACGGCGGAAGAGACACTTGCCGAGTTCCGCAAGATGGGGATTCTGGAACAGGAGCTGGAGGGCGAAGACGAGGCGTTTGCTCGGGCCGCGGAAGCGCCGCAGATGATGTGCCAGGCGGAGATTTGCGCCGACCGAAAAGCAGGCCCTTCGACTCCGCACCTAATGAACAAGGACCATTAAGGTTTGTGGTATCCCACCCATTCGCCAAAAGGACGGCGAATGGATGGGGCACGGGGCTTCTGTGGTTGGTCCGACGCGATTCATTCGGACGTAACTTGCCGGTGCAAGTCATGATGCTCAGGATGAGAGTTCGTTTCAGATAGGGAAATAAGACAGCTAGCAGAGGCAGTGTTGGATGAAGTATCTGACTGAGTTTCGGAATGGGGAGATTGCGCAGCGGATGGCGCGGGAGATAGCCGCCATTACGACGCGGCCGTGGAAGATTATGGAGGTTTGCGGGGGGCAGACACACTCCATCATCAAGAACGGGATCGACCAGATGCTGCCGGCGGGGATCGAGATGATTCACGGGCCGGGGTGCCCGGTGTGCGTGACTCCGCTGGAACTGATTGACAAGGCGCTGGCGATTGCAGCGCAGCCGGGGGTGATTTTCTGCTCGTTTGGCGACATGCTGCGGGTTCCGGGGACGGACGCGGACCTGTTTCAGATCAAGGGCAACGGCGGGGACGTGCGGGTGGTGTATTCCCCGCTGGACGCGGTGGAACTGGCGGCGAAGAATCCTGACAAGCAGGTGGTGTTTTTTGGCGTGGGGTTTGAGACCACGGCGCCGGCTAATGCGATGTGCGTGCACGTGGCCAAGCGGAGGGGTATGAAGAATTTTTCGCTGCTGGTGTCGCATGTGCTGGTGCCGCCGGCGATTGCGGCGATCATGGGTTCGCCCGGAAATAAAGTGCAGGCGTTTCTGCTGGCGGGGCATGTGTGCAGCGTGATGGGGTATTGGGAGTATCCGCCGATTGCGGAGAAGTATGGGGTTCCGCTGGTGGTCACTGGATTCGAACCTTTGGACCTGCTGGACGGGATTCGACGGGCTGTGGTGCAACTGGAGAGCGGTCGGCACGAGGTGGAGAACGCCTACGAGCGGATTGTGACGTTTGAGGGCAATCGCGCGGCGCAGAAGATGCTGGCCGAAGTTTTCGAAGTGACCGACCGGGCGTGGCGGGGGATTGGCGTGATTCCGAACAGCGGCTGGCGGTTGAGCGAGGCCTATCGCGAGTTTGACGCGGAAGACCGGTTTCAGATTGCGGGGATTCATACCGAGGAGTCGCCGCTTTGCCGGGCCGGGGACGTGTTGCGCGGGGCGATCAAGCCGGCGGAGTGTTCGGCCTTCGGCCGGGAATGCACGCCGCGGCATCCACTGGGGGCAACGATGGTTTCAAGCGAAGGAGCCTGCGCGGCGTACTACAACTATGGGCGGTTTATTTCGGCGGAAGAGCTGGCAAAGACAGTGGTCAGTTGTCAGTGATCAGTGATCAGTTGTCAGGGGTCAGTTGTCAGGGGTCAGGGGTCAGGGGTCAGGGGTCAGGGGTCAGGGGTCTGGGGTCAGGGGTCAGGGGTCGATGCGTGGAGATTCGACGGGGTTGGTTGATTATTTCGTTGGAGCGGGTGAAATGCTTTCTGCAGGGGCTAAAGCCCCTTCTCTCATTTTGAATAGTCATTGGCACGACTAAAGTCGTGCCCTTTCAAAACCGAGTTGACAGGGATTTGTATGGATGAGGAATCAAAGACCGAAGCGCCGGATTTTTCGAACTGGAGCTGTCCGCTGCCGCTGGTGGGCTACCCGACCATCGTGATGGGACACGGCGGGGGCGGCAAGCTGGGCAACGAGCTGGTGGAGCACCTGTTCCTGCCCGCCTTTCGCAACCCCGCGCTTGAAAACCTGGGCGATGCGGCGGTGCTCGATTTTGCCGGCGGACGGCTGGCGATGAGCACCGACTCCTTTGTGGTGCAGCCGCTGTTTTTCCCGGGCGGATCGATTGGCGAGCTGGCGGTGAACGGGACGGTGAACGACCTGGCCGTTTCAGGAGCGGTGCCGAAGTTTCTGAGCGCGAGCTTCATTCTGGAAGAGGGGTTTCCGCTGGCGCAACTGGCGGCTATTGTGGATGCGATGTCGAAGGCCGCGGCGATGGCCGGCGTGCAGATTGTTACCGGCGACACCAAAGTGGTGGAGCGCGGACATGGCGACGGTTGCTATATCAATACCGCGGGCGTGGGGATGGTGCGGACGGATGTGCAGGTGGGGCCGCATCGCGCGCTGCCGGGAGACGCGATTCTGGTTTCAGGAACGATTGGCGATCACGGCATGGCCATCATGAGCGTGCGCGAGGGGCTGGAATTCGAGAGCCAGATACGGTCAGATTGCTCGGCGCTGAACGGGATGATCGCCGAGGTGCTGGATGCTGTTGGCGGCGCGGTTCATGCGATGCGCGATCCGACGCGCGGCGGATTGGCTTCTACGCTGAATGAGATTGCGCTGGCTTCGGGCGTGGGGATTGCGATTGACGAGGCAAGCCTGCCGGTGCGGCCGGAAGTGCAATCGGCCTGCGAGCTGCTGGGGCTGGACCCGGTGTACGTGGCCAACGAAGGCAAGGCGGTGTTCTTTGTCGCCGCGGAGGCGGCGGAGAAAGTTCTGGCCGTGCTCAAGGCGCACCCCCTGGGGGGCGATGCGGCGAAGATTGGCCAGGTGACCGCGGAACACCCGCGGATGCTGGTGGCTCGGACGGCGATGGGCGCGAACCGCGTGATTCCCATCCAGATTGGCGAGCAGTTGCCGCGCATCTGCTGAGCACCTGCGGTGCGGCAGACGCTCGCGGGAGGCTCGCACTGGCGGACTGCGTTTGCGGCGGAAGGAAGCCGCAAAGGCCGGCTTCTCTTCACCGCGTCCCTTCGGGACGCTTCGTGCGGCCACCTGCGGTCACAGGAATTTCGAGCCGGATCAATAAAGACAAAAGCAAACCGGGTCTTTTTGCGGATCATCCGGGTTCATTCGCCGTGAGGCGGTGACGGCGATGGCCCGTTTTGCGGTGTGTCGAATTGACCAGCGAGTGGGGTGCGCGAGTGGGAGACTGCAATTGCGGAAGCCGACTGCGCTTAGCACGGGTTGCAGGCGCTTCTGGCTCACAGGAGAAGACCATGGCAGAGGACAAGGAAACATTGGTGGCGGATATGCACACCAAGGCGGCGTACGCGCACACAGCGGCTGCTTTCTCGCACAGCACGGGCGATCACGCATCGGGCCAGGATCTTGCCAAGAAGGCTCTGGAGGATTCGGTGGAGGCGGTCAAGTATTCAGACTCAATCGCGGACGACGCGCCTCGGGCCATCAGGCTTTAGAGCAGTTCAGGAATGAGTGTGGCGCTTTTGAGTGCGCACTTTCGGTCGACAGCAATTCCTAAAATGCTATAGCCGCTTTGCCGGTAGATGGGTGAAGGGGAGAATCCCTCCATGACCGGCTCTACCACTCACGCATTGCAACAGGGATCGAAGGAGATATGAGATGGGACTGATCATTCTTATTGTGGTTCTGGTGCTGGTATTCGGCGGCGGCGGCGGTTACTACGGCTACGGGCGTTGGGGCGCCGGCGGCGGTGCGGGCATTGGGCTCGGCACGATTCTGATTATTCTGCTGATTTGCTATTTCCTGGGCGTCTTCCACTAGAGCGCCGTTTTGGATGAGGAAATTGGCACCTCAGCGGCCCGGGTCGGCGGGTTGGGGCTCCGTTCACTCGGAAGGACACCGCCAAGTCTGGGGAAAATTTCAGACTCAGGACACGCGCGACGGTCTGATTCAGTCTGGAGACTGCGTCGACCTTCCCCTGGGGACAAACAGGCTGCGGAGAAGCGCGTTCGGGCGGCAGGCCGGGGATTGATTCCCGGCCTGCCGCCAATGGAATCAGCGATGGCGTCAGTCGCCTCACAAGAGTTGTTCTCCAGTATTTATCGTGTCGCCAAATTCCTTCCGGATGGCATTTTTCATCAAGAAAAAGCCCCCCTTCCATGCGCAAAAAACTATATTCATTTCGAAAATCCTCTAGCGCTGCAGCAGGTCGATGGGGCTGGTGAAGTCAGTGACGCGGATGTGCTTGGCAAGTGCGGGGTGCTGGCGCTGGAGGGTCAGGAACATCTCCCAGGCGACGCGGCGATAGCTGAAGTGGCCGGCGGGGCCGGAGCGGAGTTCTGCGATGTATTGGGCCTCGGCGAAGTCCATTTTGAAGAGGCTGCGCACGCGGGTGGCGAGCGGGAGCAGGTAAAGAGCCGATTGTGCGGCCTCGGGAGCCGCGCTTGCAGCAATCGTGGCGCTTGCGGCATAGGCGGATTCGATGGCCGATTGGTAGTCGGCCAGGATGCCGGCTTCGGCGAGCAGGTGGATGCCGGGAGCGAGATCGCCGTTGGTGGGGGTCTCGTAGCCGTGCAGCGCGGTGAACCCCTGAATGATCTGGGTGACGCGGCGATGGCGGTGCATGTCGCGGAAGCCGCCGATGTCCATGAGGATGTCAAACCGCAATGCCGCCCCGGCGTGAAAGGCGCGCAGTGCTTCGTCGTGGCGTCCGCGGTGGCGCAGGCCGAGCTCAATGATCTCGTTGACGCGGGCCTCGGGCAGCGGCGCGACCAGGTCGCGGATCTGGCGGTAAGGGTGGTGGGCGGCCGAGTATAGGAGCGTGGCGGCCAGCTCGACTTCCAGCGTCTCCGTCCGTTCGACGAGATCGACCACGGGCGCGGGAGCGATGGGGTGGGGGGCAAGCAGCTCGGCGGCGGCCTGGGTCAGCTCGGCGTGAGTCTCGATGGCGTAGGAGCTGGCTTCAGCGTATTTGACCAGCGTCGGGGCGGTGCGGACTTCGCGGGTGAAGAGGTTCGCGGCTTCGGTGGCCAGGGTTTCCGCAGGGGCTAAAGCCCCGTCGTTTCTTTCGGTGTTTTGCGGCACGACTGAAGTCGTGCCCTGATACAAAGCTTCTGCTGCTTTGAGTTTCTGGACAAAGGCGGCGGCAGATTGGGCGTTGATGTTCCAGGCGGGGCCGGTGGCGGCTTCGCGGAGCTTGAGGCCAAGATCGCGAATCTCGGCAATGGGACTGGAGAGCAGACGCGAGACCTGGGTTTCGAGGGTGCGCGCGTTCACAATCTGACCGAGCGAGGTGTTGGTGGCCAGCGGCAGCAGGTAGCGGGCTACGTCAAAAGCACGGGCTTTGAGGGTGCGCTCGTATGCCTCGGGCTTGAGGGTTTCAGGGCATGGGACGCGGCGGCGCAGGGCGTCAAGCACGGCGGCGGTGGTGCGCTGGTAGGTGTCAAACAGGTTGGTGATGGTTTTGGAGTAGAGATCGGCGGAGGCGGAGTCCGAGCCAAAATCGGGAAAGAACCAGCCGGATTTGAGGAAGTTCTGGTAGCGCGTGGAGCGCTCCTGGCCGTCCCACCTCTGCTCGTCGACGAGCACGATGGCGGCAAGGAGAGAAAGCCGCTCGACCGCGAAGGCGATGTGGGCCAGGTCGGCGATGGAGCGGTGGCCGTATTGGAAGTAGAAGGTGTTGAGGAACTGCTCGGCGCGCTGGGCGCTGATTTCCGTGAGGGACTCGCGCATGGAAAGGGCGGAGCGGGAGTACTTGGCCATGGCATAGGCCAGGACCTCGGGGTCGGCGCCGTGGACGGCGAAAACGTCGGTTTGGTTGCGGGCGCCGGGAGGAAGCAAAGATTCACTGGACATGGATGAGGGCTCGCGAACAGAATACGGCATTGGGGCACGAGAGTGATTTCGCATCCAGCCGGTATTTCTCACAGACGGCGTGATAAACCGGAATTCATGGTCTGGCGAAGTTTCTGAGGGCCAGGAGGCCCTCAGGACAGCCGGTCTTCCACCCCAACAAGCCAAAGGCAGGCTTGTCGGGGACCCCGGTCTGGAGACCAGCGCTACGATCTTTCGCCGCTCGTGAGAAATGCTGGCTTGAGGAGCGGTTCCTTCGTCGTTCAGGGTGACGGATACGAGAGACCGATCAGGTAAGGTTGGGTCATGCTGGAGTTTCAGGTAAAGACGTCGCAGAAGCCGCGGCCATTGCCCTCGGGGCGCTGGGCCATGACGCAACGGTGGAACGATCTGCTGTTTGCGCACTGGCCGGTGGCGGCGGCGCAGGTGGCGGCGCTGTTGCCTGAGGGGTTGCAGGTGGACACCTGCCAGGGATCGGCATGGCTGGGGGTTGTGCCGTTCTGGATGGACCGGATCAAGATGCGTGGAATGCCGTCGATTCCCGGCGCGCGGAGCTTTCCCGAGCTGAACCTGCGGACCTATGTGCGCGAGCCGTACACCGGAACGCGCGGCGTGTACTTTCTGTCGTTGGACGCGCGGAACCTGCTGGCGGTGGGGATTGCACGGACCTTCTACCACCTGCCCTACCACTGGGCGGAGATGCGGCTGGAGCAGCGGTCGGAGCGGGAGTTTGAGTTTTATAGCAGGCGCCATTGGACCCAAAAGCCGGTGATTTTCAAGGCGCGTTACCGGGGATTGGGGCCGACACGCAAGCTGGCGGAGAGCCAGAGTGGGTCACTGGAATACTTTCTCACCGAGCGCTATTGCCTGTTTTCGAAAAACAGCGCGGGACAGGTGGTTCGCGTGGATGTGCACCATATTCCCTGGCCGCTGGAAGAGGCGGAAGCGGAGATTGAGCAGAACGACCTGGCAACTGGATTTGGGATCGACCTGCCGAATATTGAGCCGGTGCTGCACTACTCGCGGCGGCTGGCGGTTTACCTGTGGCCGGCGCGGGTGGTGAGGCCGGCGATGGCGGGAAGACAGGTGACGGCGGAGGCGACGCCGCTGTGACGATAACGGCAGGGATTAGGGAGCAGGGAACAGGGAACAGGGAACAGGGATTAGGGAACAGGGATTCGTTGGTGCATGGCTGGGGAAGGGCTCTTGATGGCCTGCGGTGGATTGAAAGAGCAATTGAGCTGAAAAACGATCGCACTGGAAATAGTGTGGCCCCGCTTTCACCGCGACTGAACTGCGGAGAAGGCGGGGCTTTTTGCTTTCTGCGAACAACTGCTTCTTACCAGGTGTAGCGGACGGCGTAGGTGAGGGTGGCTTCTCCTTTGGCAGGGACCTGGACCGGAAACTGGATGGTGTGGCTGTCGAGCTTGGTGTAGTCGGCGGATTTAAATTGGATTTCCCAGTTATCGCCGCGGTAGAGGTTCTCAATCACTTTGACGTTGACCGGTTCGGGCTTCTGGTTGGTGATCTTGATCTCGAAGGTCTCGTTGAGTGTGCGGCGGCCCTGATCGGTGGAGAAGTCGGTCTGGCGGCGTGAGCCCTTCACGTCAAAGGCGTTGCCGGTGGTGATCTTGACGATGTCTTCTGTGGGCGTGTGATCGATGGTGCTTTCGCCGATAAACTCCATTTGTCCGTCGGCGTCGCGACGGTAAAGGCGGATGCGTCCGGCGGGCAGCGGAATGCCGAGGTGGTTGGCCTGGGAGTTCTTGAACTCGTCGATGATCTTTACCTTGTTGTTGGAGGAACTGAGGCCGTAGTTCTGCTGCTGAACGAAATTCCCGCCAAAGTTGGCAGTGGGTTGGCGGTTTCCGTCCGCGCCATCGTAGACATAGCTGCGCGCAAGCGTGACGCCTGAAGCCTCAATGAACTGGATCTGCTTGATCTCGCCGTCGCGCAGAGAGACGGTGCGGTTGAGGTCGTAGAGGTGGAAGTCGTCGAAGGCCTTCTGCGTGACCTGGCCATTGACGGAGACGTTCTGTGCCGTTGCGAAGGTTTTGTACGCGCCGCGAAGTACATTGTTACTGGGGACGATCTTGGCGACATCGCCGGCCATCAGCTTGATGCGCGCCTCGGGGAACTCCGTGCCGCTCTGATTGTGGATGGTGACCCAGCCAACCAGATCGGCCTTCTCTTCAACGGGAGCGGCAGAGCCAGGGACGCTGCCGTTTTCTCCGCCGGGATTGGGAGCGACCACGTTATAGGTGGCTTCCCAACTGAGGCCGCCGGTGATGTAGGCAAGCTCCGCCGAAAGCTTCTGCGCCTTGTCGGAGTCGATCTGCCAGCGCAGGGTTGGCTTGAGCAGCAGGCCGTCCGTCGACGCGGGAAAGAGCGGGGTTCCAGGAAGCTGGAAGCGCAACTTGCCGTCGACTTCGATCAGAGGCTGATTCTGGCTGTACTGGTTGTACTGGCCTTGCGGCTGGGGCGCGCGAACGATCTTACCCTGCACCATGGGATTTGGGACGATTTTGCCGTTGTCGTTGGACCAGCCGCCGACAAGGAAGTCGATGGTCTTGCCTTCGTATTTCTGCAATAGCCAATCCTGGGTGACGACAGCGGGGTCGTAGTTCTGTTCAACGATGTGAAAGCTGGGCTTGGCGGCCGCGTTCCGCTGCGATGGGTCGCGCAGGACGACAGAGTCCGGCTCAAGCTGGGTGGTGACCTGGGTGGTGGTGACTTCATTGAGGCCGGGTTTGAGGTCGAGCGCAACCTGTGTGCGCGCCACGGCGAAGTCTTCGTTGTAGATGGTGAGGGAAACGGCAGGAACCGCGGGCTGGGTTGCGGGCTGTTGTGCGGCAAGGGATGAAGCTGCAAAGACGATTGCGAGGAGGGGGCGAAGGCGCACTTGACGTTCCTTTCCAATTACAAGGGAAGGTTTGATGGATAGACTACGCGCCCTCAAAGAACGTTTGCCGCGAAAACAGGAATTGTCTGCCGAGTACAGATGACGGGTGACAGATTACAGATTGCAGATTACAGATGACAGATTGCAGATGACAGTTTCGGATTCCGAGTCGAAGCTTCAACGCATCCTGGGCGTGGGTTCGGTCGAAGATAGTTCGAAACCTGCGCACATATAATGGGGGACGGAAGGGCGCGGGTGGTTGTGCGCGCAAGGTTGACGGTAGATATGGCGAGTTTGCAGGGACGGATTGCGCTGGTGACGGGAGCCAGCCAGGGGATTGGCCGGGCGTGCGCGGTGGAGTTGGCGCGGGCCGGGGCAACGGTGGTGCTGGCGGCGCGCAACGAGGTGAAGCTGGCCGAGGCGGTGGCGGAGATTGAGGGCGCAGGCGGCCAGGCTGTGGCGATTCCGCTGGATGTGGCCAGCGAGGAATCGATCAAGGCCGGCGCCAAATCGGTGCTGGAGCGGTTCGGCAAGGTGGAGATCCTGGTGAACAACGCGGGCATCACGCGCGATGGGCTGGCGATGGCCATGAAGCGCGCCGACTGGGACGATGTGCTGGGGACGAACCTTACCGGGGCCTTCCTGTTGACGCAGGCGGTGCTGCGGCCGATGCTCAAGAATCGCTGGGGCCGGATCATCAATATCTCCAGCGTGGTGGGCCGGACGGGGCAGGCCGGACAGGTGAACTACGCGGCGTCGAAGGCGGGGCTGATCGGGCTGACGCGGTCGCTGGCGCGGGAGGTGGCTTCGCGCGGAATCACCGTGAACGCCATTGCGCCGGGATATATTGAGACGGCCATGACGGCTGTGCTGGACGAGAAGGTGCGCGCGGCGATGATGGCGGAGATTCCGCTGGGACGCGCGGGCACGGACGTGGAGATTGCGCAGTCAGTGGCGTTTCTGGCGTCGGATGGGGCCGCCTATATTACCGGACACGTGCTGGATGTGAACGGCGGGATGTTCATGGGCTGAGCCACCTGCGGTGGGGCAGACGCTCGCGTGAGGCTCGCACCACTGCGTGGGGCAGACGCTCGCGTGAGGCTCGCACTGGCTTCAATCCTGGACTGACCCCCAAACGCGAGAATTGGGGCACCTGCGGGGTTGCACCTCCGCGGCAAACTGTCGCGCGGCAGAGCAATTCTGATGGGATGAAGATGGACCTCCGATAAGACCTTGAGGAAGGTCCGCATGGCGTCCCAGGTGATACCGGCCACAGGCTCCGAAGCGGCGGCTGAGACAGAGACGACCGAGGCGGGAGCGCTGCGGTATGTGGCGCGGCAGCCGATTCTGGATCGTCGCGGACGCGTGCACGGGTATGAGCTGCTGTTCCGCGCCGGGCCGGAATTGGCCTTCTGCGGCGACGGCGACCTGGCCACCCGGACCATGCTGGACAATACGGTGATCTTCGGCCTGGAGAAACTGACGGCGGGGCTGCCTGCGTTTGTCAACTGCACAAGAGAAGCGTTGACCGGCGAGCTGGTCAAGGTGCTTCCGCCCAGCATGACGGTGCTGGAGATTCTTGAAACTCTTGAACCAACGCCGGACCTGATTGCCGCGTGCCGCAAGCTGAAATCGGAAGGCTTCCGCGTGGCCCTGGACGACTTTGTGTGGAAGCCGGCGATGGAGTCCTTGATTGAGCTGGCCGATTACATCAAGGTGGATTTTGTGCTCTCTGACCAGCGGGTCCGCGCGGAGTTGCGCGAGCGGCTGCGCGGCGTGAGCGTGGCCATGCTGGCGGAAAAAGTGGAGACGCAGGAAGATTACAAGCAGGCCTGCGCCGAGGGCTACACGCTGTTTCAGGGTTACTACTTCTGCCGTCCGATCCTGATCAAGAACCGCAAGATTCCCGCCAACCAGCTCTCGTACATCGAGCTTCTGCAGTTGCTGCAAAGCGAAACAATCGATGTGCATAAACTGGCAGACCTGCTGAAGCGATATGCGTCGCTGACCTACCGGCTGCTGCGGCTGGTGAACTCGCCGGTCGCAGCGATTCGGCAGGAGGTGCGCTCCATTGAGTCGGCGCTGGTGATTGTGGGCGAAGAAACGTTTCGGCGCATTGCGATGCTGGCGATTACGAGCGAGTTGAACGCCAACCAGCCACAGGAGATTTTGCGCATGGCGTTTGTGCGGGCCTGCTTCTGCGAGGCGGCGGCGGGGCTTTGCGCGCTGGAACGGAACGAGCAGTACCTGCTGGGCATGTTCAGCATGCTGCCGGCGATGTTGCGCATCCCCATGGCGGACCTTGTTCCGGCATTGGCGCTGCGCGCGAAGATTCGCGAGGCGATGCTGGGCGCGATCAGCCGGGAGAGCAGCCTGTTGCGCTGGGCGGAGTGTCACGAGCGCGGCGACTGGGAGCGGTGCGATGCGATTGCGCAGTCCTATGGGCTGAATCGGAAAGAGCTGATGCGGTGTCATGCGGACGCAGTGGTGTGGTCAGAGACGGCGGTGCACTTTGCGGGCTGAGCGCAACGTTCGAACCACTCGCGGTTATTTCGTATTCAGGCTTTCTTCGGGCAACTGCTCATAACTGACAAAAGCAAGTTTCAGGCTGTCAGGAGACCACGATGGGACGTTGATGGTTCCCTGGCCGCCAAAGAGTTTGGCCAGCACGCGAATGGATTTGTCTTTCATTGACATGAGGCGAAGTTCCACATCCTTGCCACCGGGATGACCGGTCACGCCCGGCTCGTAGGCGAGAAACACCAACCACTGGTCGTCGGGCGACAGGTGCGGGAACCAATCGTTGTTCTCGTCGTCGATGACCTGTTCCTGATCGGAGCCATCGGGTTTCATGCGCCAGATCTGCATGTGCCCGGTGCGTTCGGAGTTGAAGTAAATGAAGGCGCCGTCGGGGGAGAACTCGGGGCCGTCGTCCAGGCCTGGCGCAAGAGTGAGGCGGGTTTCGTCGCCGCCGTCGGCGGGGATGGAATAGACATCGAAGTTGGTGGTGTCGAGATTCTGAACCTGGGCGCTGCTGCCGGGAGCGGGCGAGACCTGGATGGGGCCGCCGCGCTGGCCGGTGAAGGCGAGGGTCTTGCCGTCGGGCGACCAGCCGTGCCAGTAGGACGGCGCGTTGGGCGTGATCTGCCTCGGCGTGCCACCGGCGATGGGGACGATGTAGACGCGCGACTTTTTGTCTTTGCTGGATGAGTCGCTGAAGGCGAGGAACTGGTTGTCAGGCGAGATGCCGTGGTCGTTGTTGCAATGGATTTGCGGAGTGGTGGGGATGATCGTGGGTTCGCTCTCGCCCAGCGTGAGACGGCGGAGGGTTCCATCCTGATTGAAGATAAGGAACTTGCCATCGCGCGACCAGTTGGGCGCTTCAAAATGCGCTGCGGACACATATTCAACGTGACGATCGGTTGAAGCAATGGCGATGGTTTCGAGGGTGCTGACGAGCACCGTCTTGCCGGTTGCGGGAGGAAGCTGCTGCAGGCTGACGTTGGAAAAGACGGCCTTTTCAATGGTGTCTTTATCGTGTGCGCAAACGCCGATGCCGATGTAGAAATCGCCGGTGAGAGGGAGTTTGATGGATGCGCCGGCGGGCTCAAGTTTACCGTCTTTACCGGCAACGAATGCGTAGATGAAGTCGCCGTGTTTTTCAATGCGGACGGTTTGAGGCGCGGATATGTTGGACTCGACTTCATGCGTGTCGGCGCCGGCGGGGTCGCGGAACTGCAGCGAGGTGAGGCCGCTTCCGTGCACGGCGACATCGACGGCGCGTGAGTTTCCATTCAGGGACTGGCGGATCATGAGCACGGCCTTGCGATGGGGATTGCCGCCGCTGCCGCTGAAGGCGATGCCGGCTGTGAGGGCAACGTCTCCTGAAACCTTCTTCCACGCAAAGTGAAAGTCGTCCACACCAAACCACATGTTCTCTCCGCTGCCGGTGAGGGTATAGGTGTTGGCTGCGCTGTCAAATTGCGCCGATCCGGGGTGGAGCACGGCGCCTACGTCCCGATGGCCCTCGAAGATACCGAGTTGCTGGGATGGTGCGGACCCGGTAAGCGTCAATAGGACAAGGACAGCGAAGAAGGCAAGTTGAAGACGAGAACCAGTGAACATAAAACAACCTCTCGCTACGCGGAAAGGCAACTGCGTATGCCGGGTACGAGGATAACGCATTTGCGGCGCGTTCCCTTGAATCATGGAAAGCTCGAAGGGCCCGGGCCT
>Ga0302268_1001023_pt1 | contig 16604 bp, 14 predicted proteins | sample III_Bog_E2_1_FD_194554 | JGI IMG/M metagenome (GOLD analysis project Ga0302268, IMG submission 194554) | Peat permafrost microbial communities from Stordalen Mire near Abisko, Sweden - III_Bog_E2_1 | ecosystem: Environmental > Terrestrial > Soil > Wetlands > Peat | place: Sweden: Abisko...
ATGCCCGTTCAAGCACCAACAGCTTCTGCACCTCCTTATATCAAAGGTGGTTTGTATTTTGATACCACTTTGAATAAATTAAGAGTTGGTGGAGCAACTGCCTGGGAGACGATTACGAGCGTATAAAAAACAATAATATATTATGTGGATAACAATGATTTCAGTTTTTGTACTTTACAATTTATTCATACTTTTAAAATATGGATGGTTAAATTCTATTTCGGCAAGCTATTATAGTCTACCTGTAAAGTACAATTGGTTATTTTTAACTTTTTGTTGGGGATATGCTATTCCAGCTATATTCTTAGCAACAGATGGATTTATGTTTTTTGCTTGTGGATTAATAATGTTTGTTGGTATAGCATCAGCTTTTAGACTTGATAGTTTTACGGCGACTATGCATCAATATAGTGCGTTAGGAGCAGTAATATTAAGTCAACTATCATTGTTATTTTTCTATCATAATTATTGGTTGAATGGGATAATGTTAGTTAGTGCGATTATTCTTTATCTTTTAAGAAATAAATTTGCTCAATGGATGACAGTTCTTGAATGGATTGCTTTTTTAACCGTAGCAATTGTGTTGAAGTGATCTAAATGCGGTAATGAATACCACTATTTTACAAGGTGGTGGGGAAAGCCCATCAGGTCTTTAGCCTGTGGGATGAAAGCCCTAACGCGTTATTTTCTTATTTCTCCACAAATATACTAATATTATTTTTAATAAACAACTTATTTATCAAATAAATGAAAATAAATTTAAAATAATTTAATTTTTTCTGATTTTAATACTATTTATATTAAAATAATAATCAGTACGTGATCAGAACCTATACCATAAGATTATTTCCTACTATCGAACAAATTGCCGAGATTGAAAATCTCGCCTATGTTCGTAATTCTCTATGGAATTATCTTATTGGTCTTGAACAAGAATCTTATGAAGAAACTGGTTCTATTATGTATAATTATGTGCTTGATGGTAAAATAGTTCCCATTAAAAAAGAAATGGGGTTTGATATACTTAATTCTAAGGCTTGTCAAAGAATTTCACAAGAAATATTTTTCTCTTATCGTTCATTTTTTAATCTTTTGAAAAAAGATAAAACAGCTAAACCACCACAAAAAAATAATATGGTAGAATCATTTCATACCATTGTTTATAATCAGTCTGGTTGGATTTTTAAACCAAATAACATCGTTGTTTTAAATAAAATACCATTATCATATAAATCTAATCCTATTTTAGGTAATTTAAAAGATTTAAATATTAAAGAAACAAGGCTTAAATTTAAAAACGGAAAATATCTTTTAGATATTTGTGTAGAGTACGCAGATATTATACCTGAAACCTTAACACACAAGAACAAGGTTCTTGCCATAGATTTAGGAATTAAAAACTTAGGAACAGGAATAGATACCGATGGTAATATGATTATCATAAAGAATCGTTCCGCTAAGATAAATAAATATTTTAGCACACAAATTAACAAAGTTAAATCAAAGTTATCTAAAAAAGAGAAGTATTCTCGTTCATATGAGAAGCTTAATAGAATAAAAATTAATTTATATAATAGAAAGAATTCACAGATAAAACAGGCTCTTCATATTCAGAGCAAGAAATTAGCGAATATGAATTACAAGGTAATTGTAATAGGATATTTAACAGTTAAAAAATTAATGTCTATCGATGGTAGTAATTCAGGATATAAAAGGAAAAAATTAAGAAAGTCCTTTGCCGAAGCGAACATTGCTATGTTCACAGACTTATTAATTTATAAGGTATTTTCCAATCACAACGAGATCGAAAAGATCGATGAGCGTTGGACAACACAATTGAATTGTTTGACAGGAAAATTACTAAATAATAAAGTAGAATTAAGTGATAGAGAAGTTAATTTAACTGATAAAATCAAGATAGATCGTGATTTAAATGGTTGTATAAATATATACAAGCGATATGAAGAAAATCACCTTGCTCTTATGACGGAGCCATTGGCTATTGCCGATGTTGTTGAGAAGTTCAATCTTCTCAACGAACCTACCCTAATAGGGAAACCCACAGTTCTTTAGACTGTGGGAGGACGTCATTTTTAATATTCAACCAGATTTAAAACATCCTCGGTATCCTCTTTCGTAAAGTCTTTATCGATAATATCATAAATTGTTCCTATTACAATATCATATTCTTTTGATTTAAATTCCATTGTCAGACCGTCAAAATTTAAAAATTCAAGTAATTCCTTTGGAAATTGCCCATCATCGATTAATTTGTCGACATCCTCTTCGTCTAAATAATCAATTATTTCATTATATTTATCAAATTCAATTTTCAAATAGCCTGTTTTTAATAATTCTTGTCTAATTGTATATTCTTCTTTAACAGCTTCCCAATCCATATTAATATCATCAACAAATGGTGGAATTTCATTTACAGAAATCCAATATTTAATTTCCTTATCTTCCATTTTCATTAATTGTTCATAAGTATCTTGATCCTCTGGTTTATTTGGCATACCAGATGTTAATTTACTTTCTTTTTCGGTAAAATATTGTCTTGTTTTTGGGTTTACTGATTGTATGCTATTTCTAATATCTGGGTGAAAACAAACTAATAACGGTTTAATTCTATTATTAAATTGATCTAAATATTTAACTGAATTATACTCAACACCAAAAAATTCTGAGCCAACTAAATCCCCCAAGTTTGCACCGCTTTCGATTAGAGCAGCTGGAACCATAATACAATTTAATTTTATCTCTTCCCCAATAACAATCTTTTCATGTTTTTGTTTTCCTTTAGCTGTTAAAAGTAAATTTCCATTTTTATCTTTAGAATCTTGCATTTCAAATTTACCCTCAGCATCTGTTTTATAAATCTTTTCTCTTTTAACATCTCCGTCATTTTTCTTGGTTCCAACGTTAATATAGTAGATTATTTCGCCCATTTCAGGATTAATATCGTGTTTGATACATAATTCATACCAAGCCTGACGTGAATTTGGAGTCCCTTTCTTATTAACTCCTTTACAATTAGTTATATAATCTTTAATTGATTTTTTAATTTTACCTTTTGATGCTATTTCAATAAGAGGAATGTCATAATTATAAATTCTATCAATATAATCGTAATAACCAGTTAAAAAATCTTTACCATTATTGTGAAGCAATTGTTTAATACCAGTGTCAAGAAATTTTTCGATGTATAACGGCATTCGTTTTGATTTAATTGAGTTACCTACTAATTTTATTTTTCCATCATTAAATTGGTCTGCATAATTTTTTCGACTGAAATTTAGTGTTGAAATACAAAAATCTTCGGCCTCCAGACCCATTTTCCCTCTAAGAAATAAATCAGCAAATTCAGCAACATCCGCATCAACCCCTTGATAAATTTCACCTTCAACTGTATTTCTATTTAATCCTTTACCAACATATGTCCTTTGATTTATACCTTTAGTTGCATAGTCATATTCTTTAGGTAATGAAAAATTTATACCATCCGTATCCATTACGATAGCTTCATAACCTCTGTCACCAAACCATTTAGTCATTAATCTTAATGATTGTCTTCCTATGCAAGTTATTTTCTCAGCACATTTTAGGTCTCCCCAAGGGAATAAATTTGGAGCTCCGAAGCTTCCAAAAAATGAGTTACAAAACACCTTTTGGACGATTTGCTTCTTATCATTCAGATTATAAACACTTTCCCAATGATATATTTCTTTTTTTATTTCAGAATATTCATTACTTTCTGGCTGTATTGATTTTAATTTTTCTTTTAATTCATCTATTTTATCGCTGGCTTCATTTTTTAAACCCTTAGAAATTTCACGTTTATCTAAAAAGTATCCTAAAAATGACATCATTACATTGGTTATATCTAAAGATGGTTTGATATCCCAAGTTAAAGTTATTGCGGGATATAAAGAATTTTCATCTAATTTAGCAACACTTTCAACGAAACCTACTTTAAATAATCTACTTAATCCACCAGTAAATTTACCTGCTGGTGCATAATCTGGAATAGCTAAGTTATTTTCATATGACCAAGCCAACATAACCAATTTCCAAGTACCAGCCGTACCCATTGTGCATACTTTTGTAAACGTAGTTGGTAGATTTTTACATAGTAGAAAATTGGCTTGATTATATCTTAATTCTATTTTATCAGTTTCATATAAATCATCCTGTAAATAACGTTCAACAATATAACGTCCAGTTACAACTATATAATCTTCTTTTAAAGGATTTACTTCGTCTATAACATACCAATCACCATTTGAATCATTAAATGCATAGTCGTGCTCTGTATCATTCCAAATGGTAGATATTTTATCTCCTGGGACGTATACCCTATTAGGCTTTTTTAGTTTTGAATACTCACTAACATATTTTAACGAGGCTTTTTTCATGTTTGAATCAATCGCCTGAGCCCTACGAACAGCATGAAGTGAATCCGTTATATTATGACCCCAAACCACTGTTTGATTAAAATATTCAACTTCCCCACCTAACTTTAACGCTGTTTTTCTTTTTTTCTTATAAATTGGTAACTTAAAATACTTTTCACTCATTTCAGCAATGGTAGTTCCAAGTATCTCACAACGGACCATAATGAAATTCCAGTCAAAGTTCTCAGAATTATGACCAGTTATAACATCAGGTTTTAACCAATGAATTATTTGAAACATTTCATCTATTGCCCGAAGTTCATTATCTCTTTTTTCATCTTCATTATTCCCAACAATCGAAAGTATTTTTTCATACCCATGATTAGAACGTAAACCAATTTGATCAATCGAATCAACTAATGGATCTAAACCAGTTGTTTCCAAGTCAAATTCTAAACGTAATAGTTTATCATAATCTTCAAATCCTTTAAACATACGTTTTCCAGATTTCATCATATATTGTTCAACGGGAGTAACTGCTAAAAATAATTTATCCTGTCCGTAAACATCACAACCTCCATATTTAAAAAATTGTAGAAACTTATTAAAGCACATTTTATTTTTGGCCTCAAATAATATTCGATACCCATTCTCTAATCTATCTGTTGTTTCACCTTCATCAGAATATATATTTAGTCCTTTTGCAACAATACCGTATTGTTTTAATTTTTTTTGAAGAAGTACTTTGTCCTGTAATCCAGTTTTAGGGTCAATATATAATTTGCGAGCTCCTTCCATTTTTGCCCATACAAATGGCTCAAAATCAACTAATTTTAATTTTTTACCAGCGGTTGGATGCCTATATATTATTGATACCTGTTCATCTTGATAACCACATTCCATAGCAATGATGCCCAGCATAGGATCTCTACCTGTTAGGAATTGGTTAATACGTTCTTCTGATATTTGTTGCATTGTTTAATTTAAATTTTCGTTTGGTTTTTGCAAATGTACCGATAAAATATAAGAAAAACAAGTTTGACTTAAATTAATTAACTGGATTATCACATATTTTAAATTTTGGGACTATTTATAATAAAATCATTTGTTATGGAAAAAGACATTAAAAAATTATTTGAAAACTTTAAAATGCTGAATCCAGATTTTAAACTAAATGAAGATGATACATTTATACCAACATTTGATACCCAAACTAATACCCCCCCCGAAAATAGTGAAACTGTCTCAGATGATGTAAGACAACTTGAAACTGTATATAGTACCGTTTCTGCTTTATCTACGGCGTCAAAAAAAATAAATAAAATAGTTGAGTTTTCTGAATTATTTAAATTCTGGTTTCAAACCTTGGGTTATGAACCTGGAAGTGGAGTTATTAAAATTAATAGTGTTATTGAAATAATTAAACAAGATTTAAGTGATTTGGGGTATAATTAAAAAAGTCACCTAAAATTAATTAGATGGCCTTAAATTATTACTTTTATTCATTAATTATAATAATTCTTCTCTTCCGCCTATTATGTTGAATTTAGACATTGGAAACATCTTTAATAAGTTTATTTTACTTTCACCAAGCAAATCATACATTTTATAAAGTTTATTTAACATATCACCAGCTTTTTTATTCATTTGTTTTTGCTCGTTATAAAAAAATTCTAAATATCTCTCGTTATTATTAAATTTAAATTGTTTATTTAAGTATTTTTTGTGATTTGCCATTAATTCAGCTGTGATTTCACCAATGTAATTAGTTATATATTCTCTTTTTAAATTATGAATATCGATATTTATTAGCTTTAAAAATTCATTTATTTTATTGTCAATTTGAACTGTATTTAAATCCCATAATGGGTAAACATAATTTAAAAATTTATCCAGTTCTTTTAAATAATTTGTTTTAATATCCATTATTATTTTATCTAAACTCAAATCTCTTATTTTTATAAGTTGTTTTATTGTTCCATTTGTTGACATGAATTCTTTAAAATTATTCTTTGTTATTTTATTTTGTTTTAGCTCAGTGTATAATTCGGAATTTCTTACTAAATTTTCAAAATAAGACGTATAATACATAAAAAATATAAATTCATTCATTGGCGGAATACTTAATAATTTTGGATTTGAATAATCTGATTTTGAAAAATAATCAGCTCTTTTTCCGATTCTTATGTTTGGGTTTTTATATCTGTCATATTGGTGTTTTAATTCGTGACTTAATTTAGTATTAACAATTTTCCAATTCTTTTTAATATAATTTGCAATAGAACCATACGTAGTCCCACAATAATAGTTGGATTTGAAATTAAAATGTATTGCATTATATTCTATCGAATAATCCATTTCTTTCATTATCAGCGTTTCATCTTCTGGGTCACCTTGCTTTGCGTTTTGAGATACATTATTTAAAGCTAATGAGCCATAATACCCCTTTTCAAGATTAACAAAAATCATAACGTCTATAAAAATGAAATCTGGGGTTAAATTACCATTATCATCTTTTTTAGAACCTATATTAAAATCACCACTAAGCGTAAAATTAAAATTACTATCAATATATTCAGTCTTATTTCCGATTAAATATTTATACATCCCATTATAAATTTCTTGGGCTGTTTCAGTTATGTTATTTGGAACTCCAAGCGTCTCTGTTAGTATTCGTAATTGTTCTTCTGTTATAATTATTCTCATGTTTTTTTAAATTTAAAAAAATCACCCCAAATATGTTTGAAGTGACCTTTTGGTATTATTTTTATAAATTATTGTAATTATTGGATATAAATAATTAACTGCTCTTGAATTGGTACTAAAAGCGTTCCCCCACTATATTCATCAGCAAATATAATTTTAAATTTACCAATAAACTTACCAACTACCTTTGTATCTCTGGCATTCCACTTATAACAAATTAAATATTCATCGTTTTGAACATCTTTTGGTATTATTAAAGCTGGTGCGTTTGCAATTTTAATAGCACCCGTATCCGCATCTTTCATAGAAAACGTAATAACAGAATTCTGTATGAGTTGATAGAACTTATTAAAATCTGTTCTTCCATCACATAATAGTTCCATCTTTAAAAGTGGAAGTGTTGCATTTTTATTAATGTAGAATTCTTGCATTATTGTTGTCCAAAATTTTGTTTTTTCATAAATTCTTGAAATTCATATTCCATTTGGGGAAATGTTTCTAAGGCAAATTTCTTGACACTTTCAGGATTTTTAGGATCTACATTAAATTGATTAGCTATAATTTTAGTTATCTCATCTGGATTATATGAAAAACGTAAGGCTAAATTTGCTTCCGCATTTCTAAAATAAAGTCCACCCATTTGTGATTTATAATTATCAATTTGTGGTTTTAAAAATCTTATAAAATTAAAGATTGCATCTTGATTATCTATACCAAAATAGTCTTTAAAACGTTCTTTCCATTTATCTTGCGCAGTGTAAAATCCACGATGAGTAGTTTTTGAATAACTCTGAGCATCAGTACCATGATAAGAATCAAAATCTTTATCGCCAATTGGTTTTTCGTGATCTCCACCAATATTACCGCCTTTTGGATATAATACGTTATCCAACGCTTCTTTAATTAAGCTTTTTAACTGGCTTTCTTTAATTGTTATTTTCATCGTAGTATGAATTTTCTCTAAGCGATTTTAATTCTTCTAATATTAATTTACTTACACCATATATATTTTGTATCTGGAAAAATAAATTATCAAAATCTCCACTTGGAATTTCTTGTTCAAACGCATCTAAAGCAGATTTAATTTCTACTATTTCAGATTTAATTTTATCATTAATTTGAATGTGTGAGGGCTGACCATAATTCATTTCCCTTAAAATTCGTTTAACCAAAATTGGTAATGCTTTACCTTCTAATTTAATTGTTTTTACCATAATATTAATCTTCTAAAGTTTCTTTTAATTTAATATAATTAATCATATCTTCGATATATGTGTCTTTTGAAAACTTATCTTCTAAAAGTTTTTCTTTTACTGATAATACTTTTTCCTTGGTATCATTATCGATCGCTTCTTTCAAAAAATCGTTCGTTAATTTTAAACATTCTACTCTGGTTTTTTCAAATGTAGTTGATTGAACATTTTCATCCATAGAAGAAGCACTCTCAAATAACGCTTTTTGTTCATCATCAAAAACACCATCGTATTTTTCATTGAATTTTTTTACCAAATATTTAATTGTTTGATCATTCACTTCAATGCCGTTGAATTTCTTTTCCTCGGTTATTATTAATTTATTATTTTTAACATTTTCAACAATTGAATTCACCAAATTTACCTTTTCGTTGATAGATTTAAGAGATTTTTTAATAAAAATGAGCTTGTCAATATCCTCGTACAGTTTTTCGTTCTCAATAGCTTCTGTTTTAATTATTTTATTGTCTTCCAATAATTTAATTAATTTCAAATGCCCTTCTTTCAACTTCTTTTTATCAACGTCATTTAAATAACTAATTGTTTCGGTAATTTGCTCCTTTGTTATTTCAAAATATACTTGTGTCTCAATATAATTGAAAACGGAATACTCTTTTAAAAGATTTTTATTTCCTTTTAATATTGATATATACTCTTTAATTATTTGTTTTCCTTTCTTCGTTTCAAACAAAGTATCAACATTTTGAAGAAATATAGTATGTATAGAGCCTAAATTTTGTTCCATAGTAATTTTTATTATAAATAGTCTTATTCCTTATTTTTAGTGATATATTTATAAAAAATTTTTAATTTAATATGTTCTCTCCCTAATGTATCTTACTTCTGTGAGCATACTATACAGTTTTGAAACTTTCTTTAATGTTAAATCAGCATTTTTATTCATTTCAAGTTGTTTATTTCTAAAAAATGGCATTATATCTTGGCTATCCAATTTTTTTAATTCGTTATTATAAAATTCTTCATTTTTATTAATCAACTTTTTAATTCCATTAACTGTATCCGATAAATAATTTTTTAAGTATTGTAATTTTGAATCACGTATGCCAATATATAATATTTTAAATATTTCATTTATTTTTTCATCATCACTCATTGACTCTATTCCAGATATATCACTTAGTTTTTGACTAACATCTATCATATAATTTTTCTTTATATCAGCTATTATATCGTCAATGGTTAAATATTTATATTTTAAAAGCGATTTATATACGTCTGAACTTTCCAGAAAGTTTTTAAAATCTGCTTTTTTAATATTATCCATTTTGATTTCGGAATATAATTCACTATTTCTGACAAGATTCTCAAAATCGTATGTATAATATAAACCACGAACAAAATCATCTATTGGCGTTATTGATTTTCCGATATTATTAGCGTAACTTGTATAATCAGCCTTATTTAATATTGGATTTATTGGTTTTTTGATTCCATCAAATTGGTGTTTTAACTCATGAGATAATACAGTGATAAAATAATTTTTATTATTACCTATTAATTTTGAAATATTACCATATGTGATATTATAACTTGTTTGTGTTTCAAAAACTAAAACAATCATATTATTGTCTGGCGAATATTTTACTTGATTTATTTGAAATTTATCTTTTACTTTATTCGTTAAAACATCACTCGCCGCCTTATCAAAAACAAGACTATCATATTTCGATGTTCTATTAACTATAATTCGTATTAGCATTGATGGAAATTGAAAATCGGAAATTGAAAAATTACCAATTATCTTAAAATCAATCTCTGTTTCTCCATATACGTTTTTATCTGAATTTAAAAATGTAATAATTTTATTAATCATATCTTCTGATGTCTCTACTATATTGTCAGGAACACCAACGCTTTCAAATAAAAAATCCTTTACTTGTTTCCCAGTTAGAAATTTTTCCATAAATTATTCCTTATTTTTCTTCGTTTTTTTAATAAATTCTTTCAAAAGTTTTTTCTCATCTATTGTATCGACTATTGTGTTTCCAGCTTCTTCTTTAATTATAGAGCCTTTATTAAGGAAATTTGTCAGGTTATCAGCTAATTCAACAGTTTCTTCACTAATTAAAAATGATTTATCAAATAAAGGTATCACTTCCACTTCTTCTTCAACTTGTTTCCTGCTATTTTTAACATAATCAACATACGCATTAAAATAAACATCTTTACGACGAACTTCATTTAACGATTGCTTAATTTTTTTCTCTGTTAATAATTTATCAATTTTACGTTTATATGATTCCATTGGCTTATCCGTAATTGGAGTTTCATCTGTAGATGGTGGTTCTGGAGCTGTTCCTTCTTGTTGATCTCCACCACCAATTGGAGGCATTCCACCACCTGTATCTCCACCTGTTTCTGGGGCTTCTGTACCACCCATTTCATCTCCACCACCGAATGTATCATCTCCGCCACCCATACTACCACCGCCCCCGCCAGAGCCTCCACCCATTCCATTTTCATCACCAATACCATCAGAAACATATTCGGCATTAGGATCACCGTATAATTTATCGATTTTATCAAAGAATCCAGTACGTTTAATAATTTGATCGGTTTTTGTAAGTTCAGATGCAAATGCCCTTTCCATACGTATTTCCATCATATTATCCGTAATTTCTTCATCAGACCATCCCATAATCTCCCTTTGAGCTCTCATAAGAGACATAATTTGCATACCATTACCAACATCCCTTACGGAATCTGTTACTAAAGCTACTTTTTTAGATAATTCCTCTAATTTAAGAATTTCAGATTGAGTAGAAGGTGAATTCATTGTGATTTTAAAATTATTCAAATCATCCTTGAATCCGTTAAGATATAAATGTATAACAGCTATCTTAGTTAACTCCATTATAACTGCTTGTTGTATACGGTTAATTGTCCTTGTAAATCGAATATCCTTCAATGCAAGATTCTTACCATTACCAGCCGATTGTTCATAATTTAAAAATTCACCTGGAATACGAAGAGCTGTCATTAATTTGTTTTGAAAGTATTTCAAATCTTCAATCTTATCAAGATTGGAAGCAGCTGGTAAAACCTCGATTGGGGAAGCTTCACCTGGCGTTCTTATAGGAATTACAAAATCTTGAGAAACATCGCTGAAGTTCTTTCTTAAATCAAGTTGGCCCGTTAAAGGATCAATAATCGGCATCCTCTTAATTGTATTGGCTATTTCATTTAAATAAGCTGGTATATCAGCATCTTCCATACCCCCAACCATTACCTTAAAAACTCTACGTTCTATACTTCTTTCCAAACGATAAATCAACATCTGATCTTCCATCATTGTTAGTATTCTCCAATGCCTACGTGCCTTATTTAAAAAACTCGTACCGTAAGGTATAAAGGTTGAGTCAGTTAGCAATCTAAAGTGAGCTATTTGCCAATTTTGAAAAGGTGTTGATTCATTTTGACCCATCCAAATAAACTGCGTACTTTCATCTTTATTAACAGCATTTGGATTTATAAAAGAAGAGGAATAACCATTTTCAATACGTTCAACTTCATATACTGGGAGTTGTCTTGCACCAATAACACCATTATCAGCAGTTACATTTAACATAACAAAACAATTGCCATATTTGGCCATTGAACGGGTCCACATTGGAATATTAATATGTCCATCCAATCTATTTACAAATAAATCTTCCAAAATATTTTTAATACGTTTGGAACTAGAAGTTATATTTAATATTTGTCCCTTAGCATTGCAAGTGTTTGATTCTTCAGCTATTAAATCCATCGCGGCTCCAACTTCAGGATAATTATCCATCAAATCACAATCTCTGTACATCAATTTTAAATTTGATGTGACCATCGTTGTCTGCTGAGCTAAATTTGTCCCTGCTCTTAACCATTGATGTCCCAAAAATCTCTCTTGGCTCATCTGGGATTTAGCCGTTTCATATTCACCAGCATCTTTTGTCACCAAAAGAGTTTCCTGATTTGGAAAATTATATGAATTTACTTTCTTATGCTGAGCCTCAATGTTCTTATCAAAACCAGTAACGAGTGCCGATCCTAAATCTTGAAATATAGTTGGTTTCTTTGCCATTTGTTGTTTATATTATACTTAATATTATAGTTTAATTTATTTATGTTTAAATCAATATCTGAATTGCCCAAAAAATGACATTCCCATTATATTCACCATCTTATTCATATCACCATTGGCCGCTTTGGTATTTAAAGAAGCCTTTAAGGTGCTACCAGTATAGAATGGAAGTGGCTTTGTATTCACCTTCATATTTGGATCTATCGTGGCTTTATTAGACATCATGTTCTGAACTAATATCATGGAACTCAAAATAGCTTTCGTTTTTTCACGAACAGCTTCCAATTTTTTGAAAGAAAATTGGAGAACATAAAGACCCATCGCCATTGAAGTAATGGTATCGTCGTGTGCCCCGCTTTGGTGATCTGGTTTTCCATTTTTCCAAATCCACGTATTTAGTTCATATATAAATCGTTTAGACCTGATTTTTATTTCATTAAAACGAAGCATTTTTTCAAGATTCATTAACATCTGATTTCTCAAATAACCAGCCTTAAAACCAGGCATCTTCTTTTCATCATCAACGCCCATTAATTTTGGGTTTTCACTTGTTATATTTTTTAAATTAGCATCATCATAATAAAGATTCCCATACCCAAGACTTTGTAATTTAAGAACAGTTGCGTCTCCAGAGCTTCCAACACAATCTACTATCGCTAAGGCATTTCCGTAATATTTCCCATATTTATATATTATTTCAGCCAGTATATCTCCCTGTATTTTACCTTGGTATTCAAAAACTTGATCATAAAATCCTACTCCATTTTCATTGCTTGCGTCTATATCTATAATTTGTATCACCGAAGAATCTTCACCAGAGCCAGTTGCGGTATCTGCTGCTAATATGTATCTATGCCCAAATATTGGTTCTTTATATATCCACGCTTCTTTAAAGAAATTATCACCATAAATTGGTTCTGTTGTATTGGTTTTTTCTTGAAATTCTATTATTTCTTGATCCACAACAGTTCCAGCTGAACCTTCAAATGATACATCTAACTCTTGGGCAATCTTTTGTTTATCATGATTAAACGTATTACACATTTTATCGTACCATGGTGAAAATGCTTTATAATTTTGACTTATTAAACTCTTCCATCTTTCATTATCATATTTTATATTACCAGATTTATCGATAGTTGGCTCAATCTCAATTTCTTGTTTGCCAGTTTCTTTATTATAACGTATCCATCTTAAATTTTTATTATATCGAGGATCTTGGTGCCATTTCATTTCAACTAAATGAAAGTCATTTGCTCCTCTTTTCGCTTTTTCAAAAATAGAATAATAAATATTTGTTAAAGATTTTCCGTTTGGAGTAGATATTAATATAATTTTACCACCAGAAGCTGTCGTTGCAACTGCTTGCGAATAGACCACTTCTCCATCTTCGATGAAGGCCATCTCATCAAATACGATCGTCGAACAGGCTGAAACTCCACGAGCTGCAGATTTTCCAGAAGATATGGCCGTTGCGCTACTTCCGTTAAATAATTCAATGTATTTATCATTATCCTTTATAAAAATAGTTTTAGCTTCTTTTTCAGGTGTTCCATAATATTCTGGACCCCAAAGAAATCTTGGTATTTGAATTAAAAATTCTTTTATTTTTTTTAAATCTAATTTTGATAAATCTAACCTATTTGCAACTATTAGGATTGTCTCTGGTATGTCTGGCGTAGATGCCCACATTTCGCAAGCTATTGTAGCACAGGCAGTTGTACTGACTCCAGCTTGTCTTGGCTTCGTTAAAATCGTTCTTGGATATTTACTTAGAGCCTCGACGAGCTCTTTCTGTTTTGGAAATAATTTAAATTGAACTGTATTATTTTGTGTCGCATCAAATGTTGATAGATAATTCTCTATCATATATATGCGAGTCTTGTCTTGGTAACATTTTCTATATTCCTCTATTATTTCCTTATTTGAAATCATAAACTATTCATCTTATTTATTATAAATAGTTTAAAAATGAGTTTTAAACAAAAATCCCCAATATAATTTAATATACTGGGGATTAAATTAACTAATTTTATTTCACTTATGCAATCACCCAACCTAACATAGGCTGTGTTCTTTTTATTTGCAACGCCGAATCTGCGATTGCGGCCATAGTCGCCATTTGCGCCTGTGGCATCATTCTGGTTAATCTATCTGTTAATTCTGTAATAATAGCAAGACGTTCGGCTTTTCCTTGCTCAGACAGAATAGTATAATCAATGACACTTTGAGCGTCGGGAATTGAAATCGAGCCCGAAAATCTACCAAAAATTAAACCAATCGTTTGTTTGGCCTCCGCCACTAACAGTTGTCGAATTAAAACTTTCGTTGGATCATTCAATAAACTATAATCGATTTTAGACAATGGTACTTGATCAGGTGTTAACATAACATCTGGGTTTAGTTTACGACATTTCTTAGCATCTTTTTCATTCTTTGTTTCATAATACGTGTAAAAACAAGTTGTATTGGCTATTCCACAAGAACCATCTGGGCCTACTGATCCGTATGGGTAACTAAATGAAAGATTTGAACCTGGGGTTGATAGTAGATGTAGGATTTTCGTTCCGTTTGGTCCACCTGTTACTTTATATGTTATATCTGCTCCAGATATTAAATTAGCTTTCATTTTCATATCGGTTGCCATAAGCATAGTATCAAAAGCTGGCATAACGAATGACCCAGAAGATCCATAGCCACCAATACCTCCACCAACTTGTGACATTCCATCTCCCATACCCATTCCCATAACTCCACCCATTCCTATATTCATGCCAACTCCACCAAAGGCACCATTAACAGCTGCAGGAGTTGTATTGAAAGCAAATCTGAGTATGCGGTTTATTTCGCGATGAGCTGGAAGTATGTAGTTTTGCTGTCCAGGTACTATGGTAATAAAATCTTCTTTTAATTCCCAAGGACCTTGTTGTTGTAAACCTACTTCTTTTGAAAACCAATATGAATAATCTTTTGCGTAATCAAAAGTTCTGGTGCTTAATAAAAATGCAAAATCGGTTGTTGTGATATCTTTACCATATATTGATGACCATTGTGCTTCTATTAATAGATTTTGAGTTATAGTAGCATAGTCTTCAACACAAGTTTCCAATAATGTAAGTAAATCATCATCTGTTAAAGGTGTTTTACGGATGCTACCACCTATTTTAACTCTAACTTGTTTAAATAATTGTTTTAATTCGTCATCTATCTTTGCCATATTGGTTGATTTATTTACTATAAATACTTGATTTTTTTAATTTATCTCATTTTCAACTTGTTTTTCTAATATTTTATGCTATTTTTGTTTAAAACATGTTATATAACATATTTTTTTAATTTATTTTGTTACTTTTTCAATATTTGTTCTATTTATATTAAAATAATAAAAATATGAAAAAGACAATTTTGATTTTCGCGATGGTTTTAATTGCGTTTATGGGTGGAGCAAATAATAAAAAGGTAGTAGTTGGAAAAGTAGGCATTACGGATAGCACAACATTATTAATTGATTACGATAAGAAATTTATTTATTTAAATATGTTAAAATACGATAAGAAAAAATATAAATATCAAAATTTTAATAGAATTCGCATTAAAAACGGTTTTAAATATTATACAGTTGCTAAAAGTGATAGTAGTTCCGTGTACGTAGATATGTACTTTTATACTAATGGTAGGGTTGATGTACTTTTAAAAAATCTTCAAACTGGTTTCAAAACAAAAGTTAATTTAAAATAACTTGTTTTTCTCGAATATTATCGGTACATTTGCTGAAAATTTATTTTATGAAATTCAATTATATACAACATTACAATAGTACGGAATTTAATTACCCATTTGAGGAGTTAAGACACGAATTAGGAATATTTCAGGCAAAATGTGTAACAAGTACCACATTTAATTGGCTTAAAAATACAATAGATTCATTTAAATATAAACTTTGCTACAATTTTAACCTTTCAGAATCTGAAATAGGTGAATTTGAAATAATATATAGTTTAAACGAAGTGGCAACTGTAAGATGTAGAAATATTTTTACCGCCTGTATTTTATATGATCATTATATTCCTAATTTTTTATTAAAATGTGCCGATGTAATAAATGAGGTTATATTCACGAATGGTGACCGTATATATTATGATAATAATATAAATGAATTTATGATGGAAT
>Ga0302268_1001024_pt1 | contig 16601 bp, 12 predicted proteins | sample III_Bog_E2_1_FD_194554 | JGI IMG/M metagenome (GOLD analysis project Ga0302268, IMG submission 194554) | Peat permafrost microbial communities from Stordalen Mire near Abisko, Sweden - III_Bog_E2_1 | ecosystem: Environmental > Terrestrial > Soil > Wetlands > Peat | place: Sweden: Abisko...
CTCTTTTGAACGTTTCAAAGATTTTTTAGTATTGGAATACCCTCAATACAAAATCAATATCAAACCCGATCAAATTACAAAAGATATGATGATTTCTTTTGTTGAGTATTTGGAAAGCAAAAGTACAGGCGAGGGGGCGTTAACTTTTTACAAGCGATTTAAAAAGGTTATCAAATATGCAGTTGATCACGGTGTAATAACAAAAAATCCATGTGCCGGAGTTGTTTGTAAGGTTGACGAAAACGCCCTCACTAAAGATGTGTTGAGTGTGGATGAGATGAAAAAACTTATTGCCACCCGTTATCCCGAACAAAACATCAATACCAAGCGAGCTTTTATTTTTACCCTTTATACAGGTATACGATTTTGTGATATTATTGAGCTTAAATATAGTGATGTGGATTACTCAAATAAGATATTGACATTTAACCAATCCAAAACAAAAGGTAAAAGCTCAAAAAGTTGGGTAAACATACCCCTCAACGATGGCCTATTGTCTTTAATTGGCGAAAAACCCGAGAAAGATACTTTTATATTTGATTTACCAAGCTTTACAATGTGCTTAAAAACGTTGAGGCGTTGGGTAAAAAAGGCGGGTATTGATAAGCATATCACGTGGCATTGCGGAAGACATTCATTTGCCGTTAACATTCTTAATGGAGGGGCGAACATTAAGACCGTTGCCAGCCTTTTGGGACATTCAGGGCTTAAACATACAGAAAAGTACACCCGGGCGGTTGACAGTCTCAAAGAACAAGCGATAAATAGTTTACCAACTTTTGAAATTTAAACCGACATGAAAAGCACCCCATTTGTATATAATTATATTGAAAAAAAAGATTTAGATGAGTATTTGGACAATCCAATAAATATTGAGATTTTTGAAGATTATAAAAAAGATAATAATTGGGGCTATTCATCGCCTCTCAGTCAATCTGAAAGAGAGAGAGCTCTTAACTATCTGAATTCTGTATATTATAAATATGATTTTTTTCTAAATTACATCGATAATTATGAAGAAATACAATCTGGATTTATTTCACCAGTCGTTGTTCGTCTGAAACATATTATTTTACTTGTAGAAAAGAATAAAATACAGCTTTCAGAAATAGGGGAAAAATCACTCAATTTTTTAAGAAATCACCCTGATGTGAATTTGTCCCCAAGCCAAGCCGCCGAGATATTTAAATTCATTTGGAAAAGCTATGATATTATTTCTTTACCTGATACAGCTGAGAAACTAAAACAAGCATTGATATTTAAATCAGAATTAAAACAAAGATTTATTTATAATGAATACGATATAGCGGATATTCTATTTGAGGTAGATACTGAAATTGAGAAACTCAAAGAGCTTATAACACTTGGCTTGTTAGTTGAGACAAACACTTCTACCGTTGACAATAAGAAACCCAACCAACTACAAACCGAGCTCACAGACATCCAGCGGGGCAAGTTATTTGATTTGTTAGTGAGCAATGGATTTATACCCTCGACCGACAGAGAGGGCTTTATTTGGGCGTTTGGGGGCAAGAATGATAATTATACAAGCTACTCAACTAAATGGCTCAAAAAGGATAATTTGGCGATTTATTTGATTGACTGTTTATGTTTTGATAAGAACGTAAAAATACAAGACAGCTATTTGAATAGAGCGGGAAAGATATTTGGAATTAAATACCCAAGACAAACCAAAAAAGGGTATGAGAATAATAAGAACGGAACGCCCGACGGGTACGTACTTATTGATACAATAATTTCAGAGGCACAAAAATAAAGTTTGTTTTGAACTTCACTTTTTACACTTTTTACACAAAGGGGGCAGTTTAGCCCTCTTTTTTTGTGCTCAATACTCAATCAAAAACCTTTTACACCCTTTTACTGTAAAGCCGTGTATATTCTTTTACTTTTCTTATTTACTTTCCTTTGCAAATGATTAATCAAACGAACCAACAACGGGAAGTGCACGCCCCGAGTTTTTTAATCAATTGTAATAAAAAACAAAATGGAAACCAAAAAAGTATTGACATTTGAAGAGGCAGCCAGTTACATGGGTATGAGTAAAAGTTGTTTGTATAAAATGACCTCTCAAAAAATTGTTCCACACTATAAACCAAATGGAAAAATGATATTCTTTGACCGTGAAGAGCTTGAAGCGTATTTGTTGAGTGTACGAGTTAAACCTCAATCCGAAATTGAAAAGGCAGCCAGCACGTACGTTGTAACCGGTAAACATAAACAGGCGTAACCAATGGGACAAACACAACAAGAGGCAGCAGCCACCATAGCCACCACCCCCGAAATGTCACACAAAGATAGTGATAATTTACATACTATCAAACCATTAAAGCCGAAATTCGACACGTTGACTCCAGCGGATTTAAAAAAGCACGTTGAGGCAATGGCCTGCAAAAGCGAACCGGTTGAACACGGGGTAATTTTAGCCGAGTTATTGAAGAGTATTGAGCCGTTTGATTTTGAAAAAGCAGCCTTTCCACAGGTTGAAGAGTTGCGGGCAAAATGTTTGGAGCTACAAAGTCAGCTCACAAACCCCGATGGCAGTTACAAAAAAAACGGATTAATTGAGGGAGAACTCAAAGAGACACAAAAGCAACTCAACGGCTTTAAATTGACACAAAAACACTTTGCTATTTTAAGTATTGAAAACGTGCTCAATGTTGCCGATCAAAAAAAATGGGGTATTTGCAAAAACAATGATTTCATTTATTTGTATAACGGAGAGTTTTGGGCGAACATTGGAAAAGAGGCTTTTCAATCATTTTTAGGAGAGGCAGCCGAGCAAATGGGCGTTACCCGGTTTGTAAGCCGATGGCATGAGTTTAGAGATACACTATTCAAACAATTTATTGCAACAAGCTATTTGCCAAAACCCGACCGCAACAAAGATATTGTATTGATAAACTTGAAAAATGGCACGTTTGAAATAACACCAACGGGGCATAAGTTACGAAAGTTTGACCGTGCCGATTTTCTTACATATCAATTGCCTTTTGCATACGAACCAAACGCCCATGCCCTTTTGTTTAATATGTATTTAAACCAAGTACAACCCGATCCATTAAGACAGTACATTTTAGCCGAGTATTTGGGTTGCGTGTTTGTTCCTGTCAGTTATTTAAAACTTGAAAAAGCATTGATTTTATACGGGGGCGGTGCAAATGGCAAAAGTGTATTTTTCGACATTGTAAACGCTTTATTTGGTGATGCAAATGTGAGCGGGTATAGTTTGGAAAGCCTTACAGACAAAGAGGGTTATTTCAGAGCAATGATAGTAAATAAATTGCTCAACTATGCAAGTGAATTGAACGCAAACCAAGCCACTACCGATAAAACAAAACAATTGATTTCAGGCGAAAAGATACAAGCCCGTTTGCCGTATGGCCAGCCGTTTGATATGACAGACTATGCAAAGTTAATGTTTAATTGCAATGAGTTGCCAAAAAATGCAGAACAAACAAACGCATATTTCAGACGGTTTTTGATAGTGAATTTTGAGCAAACAATACCCGAAAACGAACAAGACAAAGAGCTAAGTAAAAAGATAATTACAAGCGAACTTTCAGGCGTTTTTAATTGGGTTTTATTGGGACTTAACCGACTATTAGAACAAAAGGGTTTTACCTATTGCGAGGCAGTAAATGAAGCCCGTAAACAATACGAACTTGAAAGCGACAGCGTAAACCAATTTGTTGAAGAAAGTGGATATATTGCCAGTGCAACCAATTACAGCCCTATTGTGGAGCTTTACCGTGAATATAGAGCCTTTTGTACTGAAGACGGTTGCCAAGCCGTTAAAAAGGGCAATTTCATTAAACGGTTGAAAAATTTAAAAATAACGGTTGACCGGTTGAATATTGGAAACGTTGCATATTTGAGTAAAGAAAATACCCCTTATTGATATGGAAAAGCAATATAAATTCAGCTTAAAAAAAGGCAGTTCAAAGTCTATTTGTCCGGAGTGTGGTAAAAAAACATTTGTCCGTTATGTAAACAATGTAACGGGTGAGTGTTTGCCCTCACAGTATGGCCGTTGCGACCGAGAAAGTAAGTGTAGTTATCATAACAAACCAGTGTTTGAAAAAGACCAGGATTTCAAGCTTTACAAAGTATTTGCACCAAAGCCAAAACCGCAACCATTGACAGCAATACCCTTTGAAGTATTGGCCGAAACGTTGACAAATTACGAACAAAACGTATTTATTCAAAACCTATTGCAGCGGGTTGCCTTTCCGTTTGAGCCGTGCGATATTGAAAGCGTTATTTCATTGTATTATTTGGGTACGGTTCACAGTGGGGCGGTTGCCTTTCCGTTTATTGATATTCAAAATAATATCCGTGCAATACAAGTGAAACAATTTGATGAAACGAACCACACCACAAAAACCACCTTTTTACATTCAATACTCAAATACCAATACTTACAGCGGGGCAGCCTTTTACCCAATTGGTTGCCAGCTTATGAGTTAAACGAAATAAAAGTAAGTTGTTTATTTGGTGAACACCTTTTGAATAAATACCCGCTCAATCCGGTTGCATTGGTTGAAGCCCCAAAGAGTGCGATTTACGGGACTTTATATTTTGGATTGCCCAACGTGCCCGAGCGGTTTATTTGGCTTGCAGTGTATAACCTAAGCAGCCTCAATGTTGACAAATGTAAAGCTTTGAAAGGGCGTGAAGTTGTTTTGTTTCCCGACCTTTCCAAAGATGGCAAAGCATTTGATTTATGGAACTCAAAACTAAACGAATTAAATACAATAAAAGGGGCACGGTTTACAATATCCGATTTATTGGAAATCCAAGCCGGTGAAGCCGAGAGGTTAAGCGGGTGCGATATTGCAGACTATTTAATTTGTCAGGATTGGCGTTTATTTCGTAAAAGTGTAGAAAGTGTAAAAAGTGAAGTTCAAAACAAACATTTTCTTTGCCCCACTCAAAATATAGTTGAGCCAATTAATAAAATAATAGATCCGATAAAAGCCGAAATTGAGCCAGCCTGTGTAAAAAGTGAAAGCCAAACAAAACAATTTTTTTGTACCCCCTCACTTTCCGAACGTGATTACCGAACGCAACCCAAAGCAAATTGGAGCGTTGAGATTTCCGAACTTGAAAAATACTTTGCAGCAGTTGAGTTGCCCAGTCAGGCCGTACAATTAAACCATTACAGTATAATTACAAACGTGCCTCTTTTTATTGAAAGCCACCTTTCCACGGTGAAAGCAAATAACGGGCGAATATTGTATTTGCCATATTTGAATAGATTACAAACATTAAAACTAATATTAACTGAAATTTTTAATTAATATGAAAGAGGAAAAAGGTTTACAAAAGTTTACAGAAATAGAAGCCAAAATAAAAGAGATACTTTCCCTTGAACAGATTACATACAGCGACCTCGAAAAATTAAGCAACCCCGAAAAAGACCGTTTAAATGAAATACTTGCTGAAAAAATCAACAAACTGAAAGGAACGGAAATGGATAAGTTTTATAAAAAGATTGAATCCATTACACCCGATAGCACTAAAAACCAACTTTGGGAATCAAACCATAATCAAATAACATGGGCGATTTCAAATTTGATGCAGGAATATGGGCGTATGCCAACCAAAACAGAAATAGCAACCAAAACAGAATTGAGCCGTCAAACAATACATAAGCACATTAATGAATATACAAACCACCCCCAATATTTAGGGCAAATTGAACAATTTAGGTTTATGACATCTAAAGTTTTGGCAAAGGTATTTCAGTTTGCAGTAAATGGGGACATCGGAGCAGCCAAACTTTATTTCAATGTAATGGGCTTTATGAATAAAGAACAAGCCCCGAACAATACTTTGATACAAAACCAAAATAACTATATTCAAATCAACGGTACAATATTAAATCAGGAAACAATCAAACACCTAAACGCCGAACAGCTTAACACTATTGAAACTATTCTAAAAACAGCATTGCAACAGCCCTAACTTTTACAAACTGAAATACTGAAATGCTGAACAGAGATTATCCTATTTTCATAACCTTAAAATTAAAGCCATTTCAATTAATTTTGGAGCGGTTTTTTTTATTGTAGATCATGAAAAACACTAAGATCCGGTTAGCAATAATTTTTATTTAGGTTATACGTTGCAAAATGATATTCAATATATTTTAAAAAATAGTTGGAAATTAAAAAAATATATTTATTTTTGACGGATAAACATTTAAAACTATATTATTATGAAAAAAATAATTATTCCTTTTTTATTCTTGTTTTTTGCATTCGTTTGCAACTCACAGATACCTTCTTTAAATATATTCAAATCTAATCAACCACAAAAACAACCTCAATCACATCATCCACTTGCACCCCAACCACGTGCAACTATCCAACCACCACTTATCTACACGTTAAAAGTCATTTCAGAAAATCAAAAGGACATGCGTGTTTTGGCTGATAGCATTGTATTTTACGCAAAACGAAAATATAAATTCAGCAAGGAGTTTATGCAAATAGATCCGCTCTCAAATAAAGTGGATAGTAATACATTCCAAATTAAATATGTAAATGTGAATGACACTACAGATTATTTTAATGTGTTGTACTTAAAAGTTATAAGAGGAGAAAACAGTGCAATGGAAATTAAAGGCAAACCTTTTTATTTATTTTATTGTGCCCAAGGTAATTTTTTAGACCTATTCCCGTTTTGGAAAAAATTCATTGATATTAACTCTGATATTGAAAGAACTTCACTACAAAGTTCCGGCGTTAATAAAAACCTTGAAAACGGTTCATTTAGATTTTATCCTGACGAAGACAATAAATGGAGAATTAATTTGAGATAATAGGATTTAATGTTAGAATTGTCATAAAAAACGGTCTGAATTACCTTAATGACTATTATTCTTACATTTATATGACTATTTATGAATAAACTTGAATAATCAAAATAACCGTTACAAATTAATTTTGTAGCGGTTTTTTTATTAAACAAATAAGTGTTATTTTTGACGATTAATCTTTTTAAAAAATAATCTTATGAAAAAACTATTGTTAATATCAATGATTATGATTTGTGCAAATATTTTTGGACAGAACTTTCCAGGAAATAGACTTGAACTCATCAAAGGTAAGCAATTAAAAATCAAAGAACTTATTGATTTAAAAAAGTCTTATATTGTTTATCACTTTTATAAATCTAACGTATTAGACAAAAAATCTCATAACAGCATTTACAATGCAAAAATCTTAAAATATGAAGAAGTTGCAGGATTGGTTTTTGATTTTATAAGTGCAGAATCATACAAAGGCAGTTATGGTGAAAAGAAGTATTTGTTAAGGCTTAATAATCCGAAAATTGGAATAATGTTTCTCGATTATGATCCTTTTGATAGAATTTATCCTTTTATTGTCGTTGGAAGCAATAGTTTCCCCGAAGGATATTTTTGTAAGAACATTACAACTAATCAATTAAAAAACGAAATCAAAATAACTTCTCCTTTGAATCAATGGCCTTTGACCAACATTAGTTTTTTAAAGACAATTAATGGTAATGATAGACATACATTTATAATTTTGAAAGTATCGTGGGCATTGTATAAAGAAAAGAATACAGAAAAAGAAAGCGATAAAAAAATTGAAGCATATTTAAAATTTGAGAATGACGAGACTTTACATAATATTTATGGAAAAACACTTAATGTGATTAATGGATGTACTAGTTTCATTTTTGAATTAAATGAGAAAGAAATTAATCTGTTGACAACTAATAAACTGTTACTGTTTGAAATTTATTCAATTGAAGGCCAAGAGCACGCAGTACTTGACAGTTTCACATTACGAGAATATATCAAATGTATTTCAAAAATGTAATTGATAAAATATTTTTTATCAAACCGTTTCAATTAATTTTGTAGCGGTTTTTTGTGCTCAATAGTAACAAAAGATATTTGGCAATAAAGAGCCTTTTTGTTGTTGTTTGGTTGAAAAGTACACCTTTAGTACACCCCAACAAAATACAAAAGCCTCCTAATCAAACGATTAAGAGGCCTAAATAGTACCCAAAGGGGGACTCGAACCCCCACAACCTTACGGTCACTAGTCCCTGAAACTAGCGTGTCTACCAATTCCACCATTTGGGCAATCAGCGTCTGACAGTTAAAATGAACAGACAAATCATTAGAGAAAAAAACAAAACACGATGTTTCGCTTCTGATAGACTGAGCGAAAAACGGGACTCGGACCCGCGACCCCGACCTTGGCAAGGTCGTGCTCTACCAACTGAGCTATTTTCGCATTACCAACTTTTCAATTTTAAATTGAAGTGCAAAGATAGTCCGATTTTAATAAAATGCAAATAGCAATTTGAAAAAAAACAATAATATTAATAGTTTTACAATTAGAATTCGTTTTACTGTCAGGTTTTCAAACAATTAAATGAATTTAAATTTTTCAAAAAACATTTTTTCGGGTTATAGACTTATTTAAATACTTTTTCAGAGTTATTGACTTACTTATTGAACAGATTGAAGTATTTTTGTATCTCAAAATGATGCTATTAATTCGTGTAATTCGTTTTAATTCTTGTAATTCGTATTTTCTATGAAGATTTTCCTGACAATAGGTATGTTGATCATTTCCAACATCTTTATGACATTAGCATGGTATGGTCATTTAAAAATGCGTGAATTCAAGTGGTTTGATGCACTGCCTGTATTTGTTATAATTCTGATAAGCTGGGGTATTGCACTTTTTGAATATTGCTTCCAGGTGCCTGCTAACAGACTCGGATTCAATGAAAATGGAGGTCCGTTTTCATTATTACAACTAAAAGTTATTCAGGAGGTTGTTACTCTTACTGTCTTTGTTGTGTTTTCAATGATTGTTTTTAAAAATGAAACATTTCGTTGGAATCATGTTGTTGGATTTATTTTATTGGTACTGGCCGTTTATTTTATTTTCAAAAAATGATTTTTAATATCAAATTGAATATATTTAATCATTTTTCATACTTGTAAATTGTGTATTAAGTACAAAACGCGTTTTTTTCTTACCTTTGCAACTAAATATTTTCACGTATGAAATCAATTTCGATATTTGTTACTTTCCTAATTGTATTTTTAATACCTTCAGTAAGTTTAAATGCCGTTCCTGCCACTCCATTTCCTGTCAACATATCACAACCTGATGGAACTGTATTAACAATTCGTATGCATGGGGATGAATTTTTCAACTATAAAACCACAGTTGATGGGTATCCGTTAATTCAGAATAATCTTGGCATTTTGACATATGCTCAAATGAACGCAGACGGAAAACTGATAAGTACCTCTGTAAAAGCCACCAATATTGATAAACGTTCAGCAGTTGAGAAGACATTTATTCAAAGTCTTAATACAAATATTGATTTCAGTAAACTCAGGCAACAGGGACGGGCAACACACTTGATTAAGTCAGTCTCAGGAACTACATTTTTAAGAGGTTATCCTTTAACAGGGACACCTAAATCTATTGTTATTCTGGTGAATTATAAAGATCTGAGTTTTGTTACTCCGGATCCTAAAACAGCTTTTACAAATTTATTGAACCAAAAAGGATATTCAACAAATGGCGGTACAGGTTCAGCTAACGATTATTTTCATGATAGTTCTACCGGAGTATTTAGTCCTCAGTTTGATGTAGTAGGTCCTTTTACCTTACCTCAAAATATGGCTTATTATGGTGGAAATGATGCAAGCGGGAATGATATAAATCCAAGACAAATGGTGATTGATGCCTGTACTTTAGCAGCCGCCAGTGGTGTTGATTTTTCACAATACGACACTGACCATAATGGTGTTGTTGACAATGTCTTTATTTATTATGCCGGTTATAATGAAGCTGAAGGTGGTCCTGCCAACAGTATCTGGCCTCATCGTTGGACTTTAGCTGATTATACAACCATATTTAACGGCGTATCTGTCTATGATTATGCCTGTACTTCTGAACTTCGCTCAAATTCAGGATCAAATATGTGCGGCATCGGTACATTCTGTCATGAATTCGGCCACGTACTTGGATTACCTGATTATTATGTTACTTCAGGAGCGGATCACCATACACTTTCTGAATGGAATATCATGGATTATGGTCCGTATTTGAATAACGGGCGGACTCCACCCTCTTATTCTGCCTGGGATCGTTTTTACCTGAACTGGCTTATTCCTACAGAATTGAAAGTTGGTGGGGAATATAATCTGGATACTCTTACCACAAGTAACAAGGCCTATGTGATTACACAATACGGGAATTTTAATATGAATAGTGCAAATCCTTCTCCTGTAGAGCTATTTACATTGGAAAACCGCCAACAAAAAGGATGGGATGCTTATCTGCCGGGGCACGGGATGTTAGTCACCCATATTTTTTACAATGCCAGCGACTGGGAACAAAATATCGTAAATAATAATCCTTCAGCCATGGGAGTTGACATAGTTGAAGCCGATGGCATTGCTTTAACCGAAACCAATTCAATTGATTCAACTTTATCAGGCGATCCTTTTCCCGGAACCAAAAATGTGACTTTCTATAATCCATTGCTTCGGGATGGAACTGATATTCACAAACCATTATCAGATATCCGGGAAATAAACGGAATTATTCAGTTCCATTTTGCCTCAAATATTATATTAACTCAAAATTTACAACCTTTTTCTACTGTACAGGGGACTCCTTCTGCCTTTCAAACGGTAACTGTGAGTGGAAATAAAATAAAGGATTCTATAAATGTAAAATTTAATACCGGACTTCATTTTGAAATGAAAAAAGATTCTGATCCGGCTTCGGCATGGAGGAAATCAATCACATTGATGGCTGTTGATTCAATTGTTCCGACAACTACCATACAAATCAGATACAATCCTACTGTTCCTTCATATTCAAGTGTTCAGACTGACGATATTGAATTTGTTACAGTGAACGGTGACTATGCCGATGCACAGCTTTCAGGGACTTCTACCCGTGCTGTTTATGTTGTTCCACCGGTTGCCAACGAAGCAACTGATGTGACTTTTACAAGTTTCCTGGCAAGCTGGAATTCTGTTTATGATGCTGTAGGGTATTATTTAACCGTTTATAATATCAGTGATGAAGCGTCCAGTATGACTGAAGGGTTTGATAATGGATTGGTAGCACCTGTTGACTGGACAATTACAACCAAAAATACGTCAACTTCCACTATCTACAGTGGAGTGAGCGCTCCTTCCCTTTTGTTTGCGAATTCAGGAGAATTTGTTGAAACGGAAACGTATATACTGCCTGTTACTCAACTTTCATTTTTCATCAGGTCATTAGGAGGAAGTAACGGCGGATTTCTGGTTGAAGCACAAAACGATCAAAACAATTGGGAGAAAGTAGATAGTATTCCTGTTACATCTGCCCTGTATGAAAAAAGCAAATCCTATACCTTTTCCGAAACAAAAGGATACAACAGATTAAGGTTTACCTATTTCAAAGGAATCGGGTCCGTTACATTTGATGATGTAACTGTAGATTTCACTAAAAAATTAAATTTCAATCTACATAATAGTTGGTTAACTACTACATCCGATACTATCTCTAATCTGGTGCCGACAACTACTTACTCATACATGGTAAAAGCCAGTGATAAAAGCATTTATTACGAGAATATCACTGCTTTTTCGAATGTAATATCTGCAAATACATTGTCTTATCCTACAAAAAATAAACTTGTTGCAACAAAAGATGGAAATAATAATATAACGGTATATTTACCTTCGGTTGCATCAACTTTATATGTTTATAATATACTGGGTCAATGCGTCAGAACTGTTGAGCCGGATAAAACCACTATAGTAATAAGCGGATTGCAGCGTAATCAGGTTTATATTCTTAAATCCAACAATCTGGTTACTAAAATTGCGCTTTAAAACCGGTTCACTTCAAACTAATCCTTTCCATCGGATCGTTACCCGGTGGAAAGTTTTTTTATATTTCTATAAATTCATCTTTCCAGTGCAGTGTTAAGATAATTATAACGTATTGAGATCATCATAAATTATTGAATTATTTCATTTTCAAATTCTCAAATTGATTCATTTTCAAATTAGCTTAACACTAGTACTTATATATTTAAATTTTAATTTCTTTTTATGTTATCAGTCGATGCACTTACTGTCGAATTTGGCGGTCAAACTCTCTTCCGGGATATTTCATTTGTTATTAACGAAAAGGACCGTATTGCCTTAATGGGAAAAAACGGCGCCGGGAAATCCACATTGCTCAAAGTCCTGGCAGGTGTCCGTGAACCTTCACGAGGCACTGTTTCGTGTCCGAAAGAAATGAAAGTAGCCTATTTACCCCAGCATCTTCTCCTCAAGGATAACCGCACAGTCTTTGAAGAAACCTCTCTGGCTTTTTCAGAAATCAATGAAATGCAGAAACAGATTGATGCCTTAAATGAAGAACTCACTACCCGTACCGATTATGAATCGGACAGTTATATGGAACTGATTGAAAGGGTATCTGTTCTCAGCGAACAGTTTTACAGTATTGAAGAAATTAACTATGACGCTGATATCGAAAAGACCCTTCTCGGTTTAGGGTTCTCACGTGATGATTTTAACAGGAATACTGCCGAATTCAGTGGTGGGTGGCGTATGCGCATTGAACTGGCAAAGATACTGCTCCGCCGGCCTGACGTAATTTTACTGGATGAACCGACTAACCATCTCGACATAGAATCAATCCAATGGCTCGAGGATTTTCTGATTAATTCGTCCAAAGCGGTGGTCATCATTTCGCATGACCGTGCATTTGTTGACAACATTACAACACGTACCATAGAGGTCACCATGGGCCGGATTTACGACTATAAAGCGAAATACTCGCATTACCTTGAATTACGCAGGGAACGTCACGAACAGCAGCTAAAACAGTTTGAGGAGCAACAGAAAATGATTGCCGATACGATGGAGTTCATTGAACGCTTCAAAGGCACATATTCTAAAACCCTGCAGGTACAATCGAGAGTCAAGATGCTCGAAAAGCTTCAGATTCTCGAAGTAGATGAGGAAGATTCATCGGCATTACGGCTTAAATTTCCACCCTCCCCCCGTTCAGGGAATTATCCTGTTACGGCTGATTCTGTTGGAAAAGCGTATGATGGGAAACTTGTTTTCGGGAATGCCAACTTCATGATTGAACGGGGTGAAAAAATAGCCTTTGTGGGTAAAAACGGGGAAGGCAAATCGACATTGGTGAAATGCATCATGAATGAAATTGAGCACGATGGGAAACTAACACTTGGTCACAATGTAAAAATCGGTTACTTTGCCCAGAATCAGGCTTCTTTACTCGACGAAAACCTGACAGTTTTTCAAACCATTGACGATGTGGCTGTCGGCGATATACGGAATAAGATCCGTGATTTACTGGGTGCCTTTATGTTTGGAGGAGAGAGTTCAACCAAAAAAGTAAAAATACTTTCAGGTGGTGAACGTACCCGGCTTGCCATGATTAAACTGCTGCTTGAACCTGTGAATTTACTGATTCTGGATGAGCCTACCAATCATCTGGATATGAAAACCAAAGACATTCTGAAACAAGCCCTGGTTGATTTTGACGGCACACTGATCGTTGTTTCGCACGACCGTGATTTTCTGGATGGATTAATTACGAAAGTGTATGAATTTGGCAATCAAAAAGTCACCGAACATTTAGAAAATATCTATGGCTTCCTGGCTAAAAAGAAAATGGAGAATCTGAGAGAAATAGAGCGGAAGACTGCAAATTAAAAGGATAATTGTAAGATAGAACTATTATCAAAAAAATACTAATTTATAAGTGATTTTGCTTATAAACATACTTTATAAGCGTTTTTACTTATAAATCAAAGCTATTTACAATTAATACATTTATAATTTACAATTAGTCTGAAGTAGGGGTATCTAAATAAAGAAATGAAGTAATGTCCTGTTTATGGATTAACCAAAATATAATAAGCAACGCGAAACACGGAACGCGGAACGCGGAACACAAAACGCTCAATACTCAATACTCAATACTTAACGCTTAACGCTCAACGCTGTTCAGACAGCATTTTTTATATTTTTTTCCGCTGCCACACGGACAAGGATCGTTTCTGCCTGCTTTGGGCTTTTCAACAGGAAGTGGGGTTGTTTCTATTTCTTCTTCGTAATTTGATTCATTATCAACTTCGTCATATTTTTCCTTTACTTCTTGGTAACTTGATTCTTTTTCAACAATTTTATGTCCAAAAATATCTCTATTTGAAGTCCTGTAATAATGCCATTTATCCCGGTAGTAATCGTAACGATCGATTGTGGTTTCAAACAGTGGTTTCATTCTGTTAATTATTGATTCATCTGCAATCTCAATCATACAATCACTTAAGTTACCGACAATTTTTTTGAAAACCAACCCGTGATAGAACAATTCTGTAATCTGAGAAGTCAATTCAATGGCTTGAAGATCTATTAAATCGCCGACAATAAAAGCAATCCATTCTGAATCAATGATGGTTTCATCTTCTACCCTTTCAAGGATTTCATCAATTACACTTTTATACCAGTCAATAACTTCTGTCCTCCGTTGAGGTTGGTGGAGTGCTATTTGCTGTACTACTGAGGAAATCAGTGTACGCGAATGAAGATACCGGTTAGGCTCGAATACGAAACTACGTAGCTTATCTAGTTTGTCACTGCCTAAATGATATACAATTTCACAGAAGTCATCAGTCAGATAATCAGTTAGCCATGTTTCAATGTAGTCTTCATCCTGTCTGATCAGATCAAAAATAACGTCCAGACTCCTGTCGTCTTTCAAATCGGCGAGTAGTGACAGTGCGTGGATAAAAAATTCGTGTGTTTCCGGTTTCCATTTCATGTCTTGAGTAAACACTTTATGGCGGGCGATACTATCGTACAACATCTTGTGTAAATCGGAAACCAATGATTCATGTTGAAGGAGTAATATTTGATGAATAAAAGCCGGATCAATACACAAGTCATTATGATAAAGCTCCTGTATCAACTCATTTTCGAACACCGGTGCTTCAGTGGTTTCTTCAACTACTTTTACTGGTATATGTTCAACGGTCAGTGATCGCAATACATCTTCTTCATCATCATCTTGCGTTAAGCTATTTGCGAGATTTAAAACCATTAATTCTCTGCTGAATTCAAACATGTCTAATTCCATATTGAATCCTTCATTTAATTTTTGAAGGATTTCAAGCCGGACTCTTGCTTCTTCTGCATTTTCTATTCCAATAAAGTAATAGAAAGCTGTTTTATAAAAAGCCAGTACTTCGGCTGAATGAAATACCTCCCGTTCAGGATACAGGACTTTCAATTCCATTTCTTCACACAGTATTTCAGGCACTTTTTCATACTCATCATTGGCAATAGCAGTATTCGCCAGATTTATTCTGCCATACAAATAATCAGGATGAATACTGTCAAGCCGGCGATTTAATTCAGCAGCCATAAAATGATTTCCCTGTTTTTCGTAAAGAATAGACAGCAAGTCCTTAAACTGTGGAATGGAAGGATATTTCTTTATTAAATCGTTCAATTCCTTCACAGCACTGTTTTTCTTCTTTTGCACTTTTACGTGCATTCCCTCTAATAGCTCCTGAATTTCAGGTGTAACACCATAAAGTTGATGGTTGATTTCTGATGGTGATCCGGTAATTTTATACCCTGAAATAAGTATGATTTCGTTATCTGCCATAAATTGTTTGAATATGATTGATTGTATTAAATTAAATGACTATCAGCTTTTGCACCCAATGAGAGTTTTTTTACTTTATAGCTTTGTGATTGTCCGTAAAAGCCCCTTAGTTTCAAATAATATATTCTGGTACTCTGTACCTCAGGTTTATTTGATGGTCATGCTCTACAAATATAATGGTACTCCGTACCTAAAGCAAAGAATCTAAAGTTAGTGACACACAAAAGGGACAGAGTCCCGATAAGCTTTGTAGAAATAGTTAAGCCTATGAAAAACAGAGGTGCAGCGCACCGGAACATAAATCAGAACACATTGCTGATAATCATATTGTTTCTTTTGATTCAAATCTATCAACGATTTCATGAGTGATGTAATTTGTGTCTTCAAATTTATTTGTAACTGATGATACAAAGGTAAATTTACCAATAATTGAATGTTGGGTGCAAAAGCTGATAGTCATTTTAAATTATTTTTTTTATTGTTTCCCTATATCCATAATAGTGGAAAATGAGATAGTAAGAATAGTTTGATTTGTATTTTGCAAATATACAAAAAATCACACTGCTGACACTTTATTCAGTTCATGAATAAATTAAGTTCTGAATAAAAAAAAAGGTCAATATGCTCCGAAATATCGAAACCTGTCACAAACAAAAAATCGCTATTGAAATTTTTTATCCATCTTGAAAACAAAAAATGTAAAGCATATTATTCTTTTCTTTTAAAAGTGGTTAGCATCCGCCGTATTGTCATCATATTTTCTAAAGAATACATTTATAAATAGCTTTTGCTAAGACTGAATATAGTGGATCAGCATGCTCAGGTTTATTCAGCTATATCAAAACC
>Ga0302268_1001028_pt1 | contig 16582 bp, 9 predicted proteins | sample III_Bog_E2_1_FD_194554 | JGI IMG/M metagenome (GOLD analysis project Ga0302268, IMG submission 194554) | Peat permafrost microbial communities from Stordalen Mire near Abisko, Sweden - III_Bog_E2_1 | ecosystem: Environmental > Terrestrial > Soil > Wetlands > Peat | place: Sweden: Abisko...
TATAATGTGAATTATAAATTGTACAAAGGTAATAAAGGTCAAAAAAGTTTATCATCGGAAACAGAGAGTGTGCCCTTATTTCTTAGCATATCTAATCTTCGTTTTATTATTTAAGAATCCTTATCTTTTGGATCATATTGAATTTTGCCTAACTAATATTTTTTGTGATCTCCTATGGCTCCCAATGAACGGTCAAGGTAATTCTATTGAGCATAGCTCCCAATCACAGCCTTCTGAATTAAAATTTGATTACACTGAGCTGATTAAGGTTAAAGCGATATTCTTCCTAGGACATATGATTTTATTTAGACTTTCGCTGCTTCTGTTCCTCAGCTTGCTGAAGCAACTCTCGTTTGTACTTCTACCGATCAAAGGCCTGTTCTTTAGGCCGAAACATGTTTGAAATAAATCCATAGCTAATTTCTTCAGGATTGATGCGACTTTCTTCCACCTTCTTTTTATTCAGCTGTTTCACTTGTTCATCAAGAATTTCCTTCATCTTCCCTTTTTCCTAATTTCTACGTTGCTATTCCAGTCTGACCCTCTCGTCCTGTGCTCTGATGCTGCGTTCTCTTGCATCATTGACTAATAATTCGTCTAGCTCCTTCTCTTTTTAATTTTTCTTTCTTTCCAACTCTTGATAATAATCATGAATTCTCTGATTTTGATAATAGAGTTTCTTTTCTGCTGGTTTAAAGTAATTTTCTTGCATTTGGTTGTGTAGTTCTTCTATTTTCAGGTTTTGCATTTTGTTTTTTCGAATTTCTTCAGTTTTCTCGCGTAATTGTTGATCCAATGTATCCAGCATCTCTTTTTTAAAATGTTGTGATTTAGCCTTATGCTCTTGCTATGATTGAATGCCAATTTAAAGGTGATATCCTGTATCATAATCAGTGATTCTTGAATTCTTAGATCCTTCTGTCCTTTGAATATTCTCTTCCTCTATCTGCCGCCGATTCAGAAACTTTTGATAGCGTTAATATTCCTCTTTGTTCTTGATCTCTTCCGCTTTTTGGGAAAGGTGCTGATAGTAATTTCGATCCTATTGCTTTTCCCTTAGCTCAGAATTGGTGCGACTGTTTAGTTGGTTATCCAATTAGCGACTAATTAAGTCTAAAAGTACCGAAATGATTATTTTTTTTCGCGATCAATCATTTTTTCTCTTGCCTTCATTCGCTCAAATTCTAGAGCTTTGTAGCGATTAATGATTGCCCATTCTTCCTTTTGAGGTAAATGATCAATAGTCTCAAAGTTGGGCTCATTCTCGCTAAATTAGCCTGGTTATTTCATCATTAAAATTATTAACTTAAAATCCTTTTTTTTTAAATACCAGCAAAATAGGATGATAATTTCAAAAAATGTACTTGGCATACAAATGAACCACTCCACAACGTAAATCTTCGCCTTATTAAGTAAATTAATTTTTAATCAGATATTTTCATTAATTTGTAGAAAATTATGTGGTTTTAATCACTTCCAGACATCTTTAACCTAATAAATTGAAGTGAGATATTTGACAATGTTTTTTTTCATATGAATAATTATCATAATCAATAGTTATAACAGATTTTTATCAAACTAATTATAATAATAAAATCTAACAGACAATAATGGTTGCCCACAGGCTAGTCTCAATGACTCTATTAGTAGTCCTCTTACAACTCTTTCTGATTAGTAGTTCTCGCCCAACAGATGCTAAGTAGGTTTTAATGCGCAAATATGACGATGGGTCTGACATGAACATTTAGATTATTAAAGATTTCTTAAGTACTTACAATTGTCCAAACAAATGTTCACACTTAACCGAATATCAAATCAAGGACAAGTTTGAGGCTTATAGAAAAGAATGGGTGGAAAAAATGATCGATTTTGTGATTGCATAACTTGATGTTGATGAAGTCAGCGCGCGTTAGGTCAAACTGAATCCTTAAAATTTCCTTATAAATTACGAGACCTTTAAGGTGTTGGCTTTTAAATGATGTAATTAAGTTATTTGTAATATCCGCATTAATTTTAATAAAAGTCTATAAAACTAAGGTTTAATAAACAATCCAAGCAGTATTTAAATGAGATCATTGACAATGATAAAATCAAATTATCATCAAGAGCTTTGTCATTTAATTAAACTTACAAAAAGTACCAATTTAGTGTTTAAAACCAAAATGTACTTTGAGCAAAGAATTTGCATCAGATTAAATACGAAGATTGACCTTAATTCAATTTGGCGGGTTTTTTTACAAATTTTAAGCACTCTATATAAACCAATAAAAGTTTATTTTGGCAAAACAAACAAAATAATTGCAAAATGAATAATTGATTTGACTTTATTTTGCTTAATTTTTTTTAGTGATTTTTGCAAAATTCCTGTGGCAAAGAGTCAAGATGCAAGTTGAAATGATTTTAATTTGAATAATAATATTTACTATTTTATCAAATGAGAGGCGGGCCCGTTTATATAGTCAAACCAAAATACATCTTCAAACATCCTTTTAACAAGTATGACTTAGCCAATCCCACCAACCGGTAAACCCAAAACTAGGAACTGACTGACTATTTTAACTATGGGTTTAATGAGGACACCATGAACATCTATGGTAAGCTAGTCAAGCGCTTTATTGAAGTTCTGGACCACCATAAAAACCTGGAGTATTTTAATGAGCCATCTGAGCTGATGCGACTTAATGATGAGATGCCGATGGATTTTGGAGGATTTTGCAAATTTCACGACCCCTCCATCGTTGACAAAGAAACCCCTGAAAACTTCCACGATGGATAAACATTGATGCGATATTTTATTATGATGATCTTCGCAAATGCTTCCAAGAAAATAGAGTATCCTCTAATTTAGTTTGTAAAAAATATGTATAAAAAAGAGGGGGAAGAAGAAACACAGGATACAGCTCTCTTCGATATTATAGAGCAGATCGGCAAAAATCTTTAAGAAAAGTATGAAGAAACCATGACTAAACTCATTGAAAAACAAAATTAACTCAAAATACCGGTCGCTCAGAAAAAGGGAGGAAATCGAGATAGGGAGGAGAAAAGAGAGAGGAGTGATCGTGGTGGTGACCGTGGTGACAGAGGAGATAGGGACAACAGAGATCGATAAAGAGATAGAGACAATAGAGACAATAGAGATAATAGAGATAATAGAGATCGATAAAGAGATAGAAATGATCGAGGTGATAAATCAGAAAAAAATGATCGATAAAAAACAGACAGATAAAAGGAAAAGGAAAAATAAAGAGAAAAATAAAGAGAAAGATAAAGATAAAGATAAAAAATTAAGGAAAAAGAGAGAGAGAAATAAAAAGATAAGCCGGAGCTTAAAAAATAAAAATCAGAAAAAGAGCACGATAAAAATGAATAATCAAGCGGTTCTGATGATTCCTAATCTTCTTCCAGTGACTCAAACTCCTAGGCAAAAAAAAGAAAGAGATAAAAAGGTTAACCTTCCAAGAGTGATGATAAGAACAGGAAAAAATCAAAGAAAAAAGATAGAGATCACGATCGTAAGAAGAAAGACAACAAGGACAAGGACAAGGATAAAAAAGACAAGCACAAAACAAAGAAAGTGAAAAAATAAAAAAGTCATAAGCGTAGTCGAAGCCATGATAAAAAGAAGAAGCACCACTGATGATGTCGAATGAAATAAAATATTTTATATTGTTATTCCTAACTATTGTGTATAGTTTTGAATTATCATGATCTATTGAGATAAATGCTATTTACATATATTACTAATTGAATTAATCAACAGATGGGATAGTTACTTCTCGATGAACGTATGCTCACTTGGGTCTTCTTGCCCATCATCTATGTCACTTGCCTAATTCAGCTCTTCCGCTTTTACTTCACTCTGTACGGAGCCTATACTAATATCAAGAAAAGTGTTAAAAAAGCGCAGATGACGGAAACTAAAGATAAGCTACTCGTTGGTAAGTGTTAAAATTTGGCTAAGAAAAACATGCTCCTCACCAAAGAGTCATTTACAAGTCGTATCGGATTCTTATGCAAAGCTGAAACTGGGTATCTTGTGGTAAATGGTGACAGGCCTCCTGTCGATACGGCTAACAATATGATGGCTATGCAAAGTGGAATGATGGACAATATGAAGGGAATGGTTGTAATGATGCTTACTACTATCCCAGCAATGGCTTGGATAAATTCTTTTTTTGCAGGATTTGTATTAGCAAAAGTGCCGTTCTCACTCACCCAACAGTTCAGATCAATGACTCAATCAGGCATTGATATGGCCAATCTGGATGTTAGCTATGTATCTTCGGTTTCGTTCTATTTTCTGATAGTTTTTGGACTAAATCAGTTACAGCCCCTGTTTCTTGAAGATGATGACACCGATGACGGCGCAAAAGCCCTCAACGAAAATCAAAAGCAAATGACTGGTGCAATGAACCCAATGAGTCAAGCTGGAGGTTTAATGGGTGCAGCCAATCAGGGCAAGGAGCAAAAACAAATTTTTAAACCCCAAATTGATGGTTTGGAGCTCATTAATCATAACTTTATCTTTAGCAACTCCAACAGAGATGCCCTCAATAGACTGAACGAGTTTCTAAAAGATTGATATGCATGCCAAAATGTTATTAATTTTATAAGTATATTCACATCTGTAAACCTCATTCACTGAATTTAAATAGACTGCTGCCAAACATGCAAGTAGATTCAATTACAAAATTATGGAAAAACTATGATTGATTATTTTTTCACCTACAATGATCTCTTATTATTATCAACTATAATTTATGGAAATACAATGAATAGAAGATTATAAATATACAATTACATTTAGACCTATTGTTATGCAATGGACTAAAATTGCTTAATTTTATTAAAGAAATCCTAGAATAGTATCTAAAGTAAGGGATAATTAGGGTTAATTACGTTAAAGTGATAAAGTAGCCAGCAAGAAATAGGCTGATATCTGAATTATTGATGCTGCCTATCAATTATAATGCTTATAATATTAACGCTATATATAAGCAAATATAAGCAAGTATGTACACAAATGGAGATAGTAATCTGCCCCCCGAAATCACATGCAAGAAGATACAAAACTACATTTTTAACTTCAACGATCAAATAGGGCAGGGCAATTTCTCAAAAGTCTACAAAGCCCATAATGAAGTTACAAGTACAATATTGTACATTTAGATGAAATCGTCGCCATTAAAATCATTGAACTTAATAGTCTTAAGAGCAAGAAATTGGAGGAACTACTCTTCTCCGAAATTTAAATTTTGAAAAAATTGAGGCATCCCAACGTGTTGAAGTGCCACGAGGTATTTACCAGTAATCGAAACTGCTATATCATCACCTAATTATGTAACGAGGGAGATCTTTAAACCAAATTGCGAAGCAAGAAAGCTATGAAAGAAGTTTAAGCAGAAACCTATATCCGAGATATATTTAAGGGGCTAGTCTATTTAGCAGATAATCACATTATCCATCGTGATCTCAAAGTAGCCAATATCTTCATCAACGACGGTGAAGCCAAAATCGCAGATTTTGGTTTCGCACAACTTACAAAGTCCAAGTTTAAGGATATCAACATTGGATCGCCTATCTATATGTCGCCGTAAGGCTTAATCAACAATATATACGGCCCAAAAACAGATGTATGGGCCTTTGGTATGCTCATCTTCGAACTACTTCATGGAGAAACACCATTTTCACACTGCAAATCATAAACGGAGCTCAAGTATAACATGTCCATTCCAATCGGATGGAGTCAGCTGAAGTCCTAAATTTCGAATGATCTCAAGGAAGTGATTCTTAAATGTTTAGAAGTAGATGAAAGCAAACGTGCCTCAGCAGCCGAACTGAAGAAACTACCATACTTCACTAGGTAGACTAGCTTGGGTTTGACCAAAGTTTCAATAAAGGAGAATGTGCTGATTGGTACTCATAATGAATTAAAATTAAAAACGGCTTTATCGAATTAAGAACCAGGAAAAACATTTAAGTCAGAAAATAATTTAAATAAAGAGAGCATTAAAACGAGAATTAGAACTGATAATAGGCAATAGTCGAGAAAAGCAACAAGGGGCATGTCAGAGTTAAAGGAAATGCCCTATTTCATTAAACATCAGCAGCCATCATCCTACCTAAAACTTCCCGCGGATTAAGATAAAGACCGAAGGTTATCCAGTGGCAATCAAGGTAATCCTAACCGACCTTATCTAAAAACAATAAATACTTTTCAATTAGAATCTCCACGTAGAAGCGATGCAATTCTCTCTGCTTGTATTACTTTTAAATAATGTGTGAATATTCTCCACTACTGCCGACTGATCTTTAAGCATTTGGTAATGATGAAAGATATGAATTTTGGAGATTAAAACCAGAGTAATATATTTAAACGGTGGCTGGCAACCATCCTCAAAACTTTAATGCGATAAATAAACGAAGGGAAGATTGTCTGCGATGGGGATAATCAGGCTGCCCGATAAAAAAAGCTCTAATAGGTGACCAGTTAATACATAAAAAAATACACGAAAGAGCTTAACCTTGACATACCAAGAATGAAACTTGAGGAGTCAAGTATCATCAATTACGAAAAGATACATAACTATTTTATATCTGTCCATCAAATGATAGATCAAAAAATACAGAAGGATGGAACCAACTCTAAATTAGTGCAGTTGGGCCATTCGATAATCATCGTGTGTGACAGCACCAGGACTATGCGCAAGTGCTACGATGAACAAAACTACAAGCGTATTGAAAGATTCAAGGAGATTTAATAATTTCTAACGCTAAGCAAATCTACTTTTAATATGCCTTCCTATCAGTGGTATAAACAAAAGTATCTTCTTAATAATTGAGGCACATTATCTTAATTTATATATTTCACAATTATCCATATTCAATCTATAAATTTATGCATGCTTTATAAAATATGGATTAATGGATAACTTTTGCTACTTTACGATGATAAGCAAGTCACAATTACGAGAGATTATGTTCTTATTCGAAAATATTACTTTCCCCTTGCAACATCAAGGACCATTCTTTATTCTTGAGGTGTAAAGAATCGTAATGGAAAGTTCAGAAGGAGTTCATCATACCTAAGGGGTTACAGGCAAGTGGCTAAATAACTGGTTTCCTTTCGATTCAAAGAGAAAGAAGAAAACCAAATTTATTTATTTTGTAGTGAAAAATAAAAAAATGCAACCGTCCATAACTACTAATGATCCTTAAAAAGTATTTGCTATTCTTAACAATCTTCTCAGACCATCGAATCCGTAAAGAAAATTATCAGAAAAAAATAATAATGAAAATCTAAAAGCTCTAAGACGAGATAGAAATGGTAAGTTCTGCCATAATCCAACCCAAATGAAATGATTAATAAAGGCATCAACAGTAAACCATAATTATTTATTTAACTACATAATAATTTATTGGTATTTGAGTTGTTATAGATAATATCAATTTATTGGCATGCTGGACCGTTTGTTCTACATAAGTCGGTCACGCAAGCCTTGGATCATTAATATGAGTGAATTTTATCTCTCCGTATCGACAGGTGACTATTTTACTATTTAGGCGTATTCTTCATCCTTCATGCTAAATACTACACTCCACTCATTTCTAGCGAAGACAATTAATATAGCATTTATTCCATACTCTGTACTATATTATTTATCCAGTTTCGCTCGCTGTTGTTAATCTCCTCAAATTTGTCACCATTACTCCAATTTTTATATATTGGAACTTAAGGGTAAAGTAAAACACGAGCAATGTAGAGAGAGATATTTCGTTTATAAAGCTTATCTACCCAACCATAGTCAAACTAGCTACATATCTTTCAGTGATATTGCTAATCTCAGTGATGCGCTATTTAACTTTCGCGCTGGCGATTGTATGTACTTTAATTTTTATCCTTTCTCTGCATTTTTGCAATTCAAGCAACAAAATAATAAACATTTTATGGAAAGGAAGACCTTATAGTTCAAACAAGATAAAAATAATAATCGTCTATTTGCTAGTTTTGGTTGGGTTGATGCTTTAACCTCTATAGTATTCCTTTATTTTCGAGCTCCATTTTTAAATCTTTATCATCTTCACCACCTCTTTGCTCATCTTTTCCTATTTCTATTTGCATAAACTTGCAGTGACAGTCTCGAGTAAGACTGAAACTACTTCTATACTGGTTAAGGAGATGACTATTGAATGCTTATGCCTGATATGCTTGATAGTATACTATATATTGCTTGAGGATTATGGCATGCCATTAACTAAGCAATTATAATATATGACATCCAATGTATTGCTAATTTTGCTCTTATTCTTTTTCAATCTCTTTTACTAATTGATTCTGCTGTAAATAATAAAGAAAGTTGCCTTTAATCGCCTAATTATTAGCCAAGTCACAGGCTTATTGTGGTACAACATATACTATATGATTAAATCTGAAATATAGATAAAACTCTATATTTCTGTCCTCATAATGTTCTTTATACTCGTAGTCAATCTTTAACTTTGTTCGGAGAATAATTTAAAAGCTTTTCTTAATATCTTTTCGACGAAAAAGAAGGGGAAGAAAAGAATGGCTCCAAGCGAAGCGTAAATAAAAAACTAATACAATGAGCATTGAATTATTTATATTTGTAATTATTGCTAAATTATAAATTAATTTTTGGATTGCTTTTAACCTATAACGCTGACAAATTTTATTAGAAGATAAAAATTATAAATAAAAGGATTTATTAAATCTATAGTATCTAATTAAAATATGATTCTTCAACTAAAAAATGGAATTACTATCTTTTTATATCTCCTTGTGATCCTTTTGCAGATATTATTTTGAAATAAAATTACTCTACTGAGAATGAAAAAATAATCAACTGCTCAAATTGAGTACACAAAAATGGAAACCATGAATAAAATTCGTTCTGATGTCATGAGAGCACCTATACCTTCTCTTCAAAAACAAGATCAACCAGCTGCACTGCATGAATATCAAAATATAGCTAAAAAAGCAAAATAACAGCTCAAATACATGTAAACTCGGAGAAAAATTCTTCCCACTGTTAGTAAATATGGCTTAGTCAAAGAGTCAGCTCAAAGTTAAAAATGTATAAAAACAAATATTCCTCTCATTGCTAAATATAGCTAACCTCTAAAGATGCTAACAAAAAATTATTCATAAAAATACTTCAAAAAGAAGAGTTCAGACATTGACATCAGTCTTTCTCAAGTTTAGGAAAGATCAGTTACAAATTTTAATTTGTGTTAATAAGAGGATCAATCGAACGACAATTAAATTGTGCAAATTAGTATGGAAAAGACAAATTATAAACAACTCCTAAGGAAAAATGACTACAAAAAGCTTCACGACAAGTTGGATACGATTGAAAATAAAATTGCAGATATGAAGCGAAATTTGAAGATAAAAAAAGAGGAGCAGCTTAATATGATCAGTCCTAAATCAAGAATTAAAATTAATCAGGAAGACAAAAAAAGACAAAATACAGGTCTTCAAGAGTTAGTTACACAAATGCCCGAGCATGAGTAGTTGAGTATTTTTAACATCAACCCCTATTCGCCCAGGCACAGCACTTATTATGTTTCAGAGCTTGTGAGAGTCTACCAAGATTAACGATCTTTAGCTAGAGAGCATTTAATAACTTCTTTGAATATTATTAAAATATTGCAAAATAGTAAAAGGCTCAGTGACGACGAAGTCAATAAAAATAAATTGCAGTTGACCAGGAGAAAAGGTTTTGAAAGTAAGCATTACTCTATTTAGACAAAAAAACTCTTATATTTGATTTAGATGAAACACTTATCCACTGCAATGAGACAACTAAAATTCCATACGATATAAAATTGCCTGTAAAATTTCCCACTGGGGAGATCATTGACGCTGGAATCAATGTGAGACCATATGCCCGATAAATCCTCAAAAAATTGAGCAATTACTTTGAAATTATGATCTTTACTGCAAGTCATTCCTGCTATGCCAATGTAGTATTAGACTATCTTGATCCCAATAAATAATGGGTGCATCACAGGCTATTTAGGTAGCACTGCTATTTGAGCCCTGAAGGAATGTACATTAAAGATCTTAGGATTATTGACCGGGATATGAAGAGTATGATCTTGGTCGATAATGCAGCATATTCCTATGTCTATCAGTTGGAAAACGGCGTTCCAATATTTCCTTATTATCATGGACAGATTGATTTCGAGTTAAAAATGCTGGAATAATATCTGATGAAGCTGGTCTTATGTCAGGACATCCGCTAAATAAACAACAAAACATTCAGACTTACTGAATACAATAATTATTTCAACCGGCCGGAGAAGTTAGTGGAAGAACTTTATCTGAATAAATGAATTTTATATGCATTTATTGATAATATTATTTCTTAGCTGATGGCATGTTCATTCGTCATGCGCCTTCATTGCGTTAACCATGCAGTCCATACGAAGATCAAGATAAATTATGAAAGTAATAATAAATCGAGCATATTTTATAGCAAAAACAATGGAATATTGTTTGGGCAATGGATCTAGAATTTTGTCGGCTGGGTCAATTATATAGATGTTAAATTTTGAAATCAAATAAAATACGTTTGTTGAATATTCAAATCATGCAAAGAATGTTTAAAGATGGAAAAAATGTATGCATAATCAAAATTATGTGCGATAAGCCATACTATTTTCAAGTTCATTGGCCAATTCAGTATCATTTTTGGGCGCCTAAACTGGTTCAAACTATAGGTCAACATCTAACTCCTAAAGAGACTTTAGTATTTTACTAACAAGTTTCCGTTTGAAGTTGACTTTAGCTTTACTGTCAAATAATCGAAAAGGAGTGAATTTCATTTACTGTGATATTTTTAACTTTTTAACTTTTTATTATAAATAGTCATTGTTCTTGTGGAGCTTATACTACCAAAAAGGAATTCAAATACATTTATCTAATTCTGACATCCGGTTTTGGAATGCCAGGAAGAGTTATTCATTCATCTTGAAATACACTATCCTCCTCTTTTTATTTTCTACAATTTCAAATCCTGAAAAATGATTGAATTTCCGGTAATGGAAGTTATTTGATTCTCAGCCTCAAATTAAGCTGCAATTGATTCTAAAAGTTCATAAATAAGTGGATTTTGTTGTTGCAAATTTTCCTATGATTAAGGGTTCTGTTTCAAGTGACCAATAATGTCTTTAGGCTCAACTTTAAAATAAAGGGAAATGTATTTAAAACAGATCAAACTCAATTTAGGTGATTAAATAATTGAGAAAAACAATTAAAACTACTAATTAAACTGCGTTTTGACCAATAATATTTCCCAATTATGTGCTAATTTTTTTGAAACTGTATCATATCATAAATGAAGTTAATTATTATCTTATACAAAATCATTGAAATTTTTATTTGTGAAATATCAACAACATAGATTGATAGACTTTGCGATAAGGTATGACTCTAATCTGTTGATTTAATCAATATTCTCCTCTGGTAAATTGGAAAAATCTCTTTCTTATATTTTGAGCTGAGCCAATAGTAAATTATCTTTAAAACTTAATTATCCACAGAATTATTGATGTAAGCTAATTTATTTCATATTCATATTCATATTTTATTTTATTGTTATCATTGCCAACATGTTAATAGGCTATTAATCATTTGATAGCAACAGAGATAACAATGCATTAATAGTGAGTCAATATATCCAACAAAAAGACAATTTTAATTCAAATATGAGATCCATTAATTTACAGGAATATCAAGCTATGGTTTTTCTCACAAACAAGTAATAATTGTATAAATTCTAATCAATGAAAAAATGAAAGTAAAAAATTAAATTAAAAATAACTCTGATTTTTGTGGTGTCATCTAAAATAAATTCCCTCAATTATTTTTTGATTTGATGTTAGTATAAATCATGATTCTGAGATTGATTTTTGATTTTAGACCATACTTTTTAATGAAGGCCTGTTAAATTACGGCTGGGATGGTTAGAATATAATTATTTCTTTTAAATTCTTAGAAATTCCAAAGTTATGCCAAAACACGCTGAGAACTAAATTCGCAAAAGAATATAATCTAGTGGACAATTAAATGAAATTGAGGAGCTATGCTTAGACGGAATTGAAATTAAGACAATTACTCCAACTATCAAAAAATTAATCGAAAGTTGTTCCCATCTCGAATACCTCACAATGAACAACTGTGAACTTCAATCACTCGACAACTTTCCCCACCTTAAAAATCTGATCGGACTTGAACTGTCAGATAACCAATTAACCGGAGAAGATGTCAGTAAAATCACTCATTGCGGACAGATTAATTTCATTACTCTAGACAACAATAACATCTCCTCTATCTCTCCTTTGCAGAGTCTCAATGTTTTAATTGAACTTGAAATTCTACAAGTGCATGACAACCCGATTGCGAACGAGGGTCAGTATCGATAGACCATTTTCTAAATTATTCCAAGCTTGAATTCGATTGATTGCATCGATCGCTATGGATAAAGAGTGAGATAGGAGGATGGCTCAGACTACATCACTAATCGGGAGAGATCTCAAACCGATTTAAATGCTTTACTGTTCGGTGACTACGAATAAGAAAAAGATGAATTTGTGGAAAACGCCAAAAAATACAGTTAAATGAATGTTTTTGAAAAGGATTTACTGGATATACCAGAAACTAGAACCTGCTTGCATAGTAACTTAAAAAGAATGCATATTTCAACTAACACCCAAAGATCATTTAATATAAGACATAGTTAAACCTATGATTCTGACTCTTAGGAAGACAAAGACGGAGAAATGATCAGAGATTTCAAGAAAAAAATGCAGAAGGGTTAATGATTAATGTGTGATATTACTCCAAATTCATTTGATTTAACAACTGATTGAGATTTGGATGGAATAGTTAAAGCCGTAAACTATTTTTCAAGTATTTTTCGACAGTCTTTAAAGTATTAATAAAAGGATAATCCGTTTTTTCTGTGCATGCCTAAAAAATATAAGGTAGTTATTCATGTCCATATTGAGATAATTTACCATCTGACGATAATCTTTCAAGATAACGTCTAGAGCTTTGAATTAAAAAATTAAAAAAGAAAGAATAATTCCATTTTATTGACTTTGTATCAATATGTATTCAATATCAGTTCTAATTAAATGTTCATCACTTCAAAAATTGATCGTATCCAATAGTGATCATTATGCCAATCAAAATTAAGATAAAAATACCAGCCAAAGTCTTTTTTGTATTTTTGTACACCTTAATTGATTTTCTCTAAATTCCGATTGCTTCTTCGCTCCCCACCCTTCTTTCAGAATCAATTTCTGTATATCCCTAATTACCCATATATTATAAATACAAATTTGAATTACTATCATTTATAGTCTTTGTAGCATGAGTATCGATCCTTATCACGAATCTCTCGACCAGCACTGATCTGGATAGATCCATACATTGGATCAATCTAATATCCGAAGTACAGATAATTGTATTCTGGTATGTACATGATCTTTCCGCAGGCAAGCTCAAGTAGTGGATACATGAGTGCGTAATCACCTGCATAGCGATAAAAATTATTAAATTGATCTTTGAGGTCTTCCTCGCTAATATACGATGCAAGCCGAGTTCGAAATGATTTAAGACTACCAAATTTTTGGCCAACTGAACGGTATCTGCTATCACTCTTTTCAATTTCTTCGTAATCGCTTGAAAATCCTATCTTCATCTGCATTTCATTCTGATGGTATTCAATAAAATTGGTATATATTACATTTGCTGTTTTTAAATGATAATGAGCATTCAACAAGCGAAAGACCTGTCTACCGAGTAATTCATCCTATCCGTCAACAAGGACAGTTATCTTCTTTTTTGAGCACTGATCATTAATCGCATTCATAACACTCTCCAAAAAATACTTCCTCTCAGTATTCCAAACTAGATTTACCTTTTCATTGGCATCTTTTTCTTTGATAAAGAGCTTCACTGGCTCAATGTCCTCACCAGTGTAACCATCTGCGATAAACACAACAATAAAATTGTCGTATTTCTGATTTAAAACTGAGTTGAGTACATATTAATGCCCATATAACTTTTTATGTGTCCCTGAATATACAATTGTGCAAATAGACAACTCCTCTTTGGTTTAACTCAATTTATATTTCTTTTAAAGTCGATTTTATTCATCCTTAAAGGCAGACTATTATTCTGCGGCGTTGGCTGTGGGAATGTCCATGTTAAATTTTGCTAATTTCAGATATTACAGATGCTACACGTTCAATTTTGTTTTGAAAAATTATGATCTTGTTTGGTGCAATCGATTTTTTTATGAAATTTTGTTGTATCTTTTTACAATCTTTTTAGGAGGCTATTATCCTTATTATTATGAATCAAGGTCAGAGTCTTATAAATCTTCTTTCTTATTTTTCTTTCGAGGAGTTTATTACAAACTATCTTCATCATCAGACTCATCAATTTTTTTCTTTTTTTTCTTGGGAGCTTATTATTATTCAGAATCTTATTCATTGGTCTTTTTTCCTTTTTTATTTTTAGGTTTTTCGTCTTCTTCCTCTTAGTCATCATCCAGCTAATCTATTTATGATTATTACTCTTCCTCATCCTTCTGTTTTTTTTGTTTGGATTTCCTTTTACTTTACTTAATTCCCTCTTCCTAATCATTTTCGTCATCTGAATCCTCAGTATTCTTTTTTAGCTTACTTTTAGTTTATTTTGATTTTTTTGATGTTTTGCCTTTTTTTGGTTTATTCTCCTCTTCGTCATCATCATCATCTAATGATGATTCTTATTTATTTGCAACTATGTTGACTGGTTCAGCTGTCTTTTGAATAGGATCTGCCACCTTTACAGGAGGCTCTATTGTTTTTAAGAGTACTTCTGGCGTTATTACAGTAGGTTAAGTTTACCCTGAAGATTGAAAGAAGAATAAGAGAAGCAGTAAAATCAGCACAACAGCTAGAATTCTATCTAATTTTTCAATTATTTTTTCGATGATAGTTTTGGTATCGAAGCCACCAGATTTCTTGGAGTTATTGCCTAAATAAAAAATAAGATACGATCTTCTTTGAGAATGGATTCACCTTAATCTTCCTGATTAAAGAAATCTTGGGGAGGTGCCTGACTCATGAAAATGAAAATTTAAATATATTAAAATTGTAAATTAATGATAAAAGCTATTTATTCACCATTACCAATATTAAAAGGAGTATCATCAGTTTTTTAGCTCAATCAAATTTACAAAATTATATAAAGTTAAAGAAAAGATCAATTTCGCACCTAAATTTCTTCCTCAACAGATTATTTTTCACTAAAATACCTTTTATGATTTTGCATTTTTGAAAATAAGTATGGTGATTTTCTTTTACCTCCAAAATCATAAATAAGTTATTAATAATCATCATGAAATCTACCCTTCAGCTCTATGGCAGCACCCCTCTGCACAAATAAGAACTTACTAAAATAAAGACCATATGGCAGTCACTACAGGACCACAATGACTCCATTTAGTTTAGAAATCCCGTGAACTACAAAGGTAGTTTAGTTTATACTCAGCTATGGGACTATTTGATTACCCACAATACATCAAATATCCTATGGACCTCGGTACAATTAATCGCAAACTCCGAGAACAGAGATATCGACTTGTGGAGGAAGTGTTAGATGATTTTCAACTCATTTGGGACAACTGCAGATGTTACAATCCCCCGAACTCTGTAAAGATATTTTTAAGTAGTGGATTTATAGTCTTGCGGAACGATTGGAAAAAGCTTTCAAGAAAATGGTTAAATCTTATTTGCCAAACATTAACATGACAAGTGCTTCTATTCAAAATAAACACCAATCAAAGGAAAGCAAACACTTGCAAAATGACATTGCAAAAGAGGATTAATATGATGATTTTCCTCATGAATAGGTACCATTTCATATTAAACTCCAATTTGTTGAAAAACTCAGATTAATATCTCCAGCCAATCTCAAAGTTATTACTGATTACATCATCCAAATTTGTCCAAAAGCTTTCACTGAAGGCGAATAAGGAAAAGCTCAAATGATCATTGATCTGTTAGATCATGAATCCTTTCAATTAGTGAGTGAGTACATTGTTATTTATTTAGTAAATTAGAAGAGATACTGTTGACTGACAAAATTTCCAGTAAGAAGATAAAACTTTATTGAACAATGAAATCAAGATTGATATTTATTCAAAAAAAATTTTAGGATTAAATCCCGTTAAACTATCATTATCCTTGACATATAAACAAAAATGCGGAAAATTCCTGTTTAATTTAATAAAATATAAAATTCAGTAAAAACTTTAAGTTAAATAAAATAATTTTATTTAAATATTTGGTTCCAAAGAAGCTAATAAGCTTTGTCATAAATCAGTTTTTGTATTCTGTCCTTCCTTTTAATCATTATTTGATCGATTCTTTGTTAAGGTAAGCTATTTTTAAGATTCTTTTGTTACATATTACGCTGGAGATATATTAATATACCAACAATTTTACATAATAGCCAATGTCAATTAAGAAGATCGATGGGTATGATATATACTTGAGC
>Ga0302268_1001030_pt1 | contig 16574 bp, 13 predicted proteins | sample III_Bog_E2_1_FD_194554 | JGI IMG/M metagenome (GOLD analysis project Ga0302268, IMG submission 194554) | Peat permafrost microbial communities from Stordalen Mire near Abisko, Sweden - III_Bog_E2_1 | ecosystem: Environmental > Terrestrial > Soil > Wetlands > Peat | place: Sweden: Abisko...
TAATGTGGTACTTCTTTACTTCACCTCTTATTTCTAGGCTTCTATGGACAAGTACTACAAATAAGTAATGCCAATGTTCTTAAATCTTAAATTTGATATTAAGAAATTAGCTGCTGATACCCTAATCTATTTTAAAGATTACAGAAACAAGATAGGAGAGATCTATCGAGCTAATAATATACAGAAATACAGCAAAAATAATAGTTTTCATCAGATGCTATTCCTCAAACAAGTCGAATATTTTTATAAGTTTATCATTGACCTTTACAGCCGCATTGAAAAAATCAATGATAATGGTAGGCAAATTGCGAAATCAGAACAGTTTTAATTCAGTAGATTAGTAGGACTGTAAAAATCATGGAATAATGGAGATAACTGGTTGACTCTTTTTGACTCCTTTCTGGAGTTGAGCAAATAAAGAAACGAGAAGATAATTCTATAGAAAGTGGATAAAATGGTGCTGCAATTCCCAGTGCAATGGTGGAAAAGCAATCTAATGTGGATATATTCTGATTTCTCATCGAAGTAGAAGAAGGAGTACATGATAAAACTGTGCAACGTCTACCTAAACAAACTGATAAGTCTACCCAAAATATGAAATGCTATTTTTAATACGTATCACCTTTGGCATTATGTTCAATATTTGATCACGATGGTAAAGCAATATGTGCAAATATATTAATATATTCCTTAGTCAGATATAATTTGATTGTGATGTATTACCGTAGATGGACTCGTATGCACTTCAAACCCGGCATGAAGTACTTCATCAAGTACGGAGTACTGAGCCCCCAATTTGATAAATACACCTATTTGATGAGCATGTAAAATCCATAGGCTCTGCAATATCGTCCGCACCATCAAAAGCGATACCTCGATAAAGACCTCGACACCAAATTAATAAATAATCTATTTTTGAAATATCCAGATCTCAAATTCGAACCAATGAGTAAGAATACTTATCCAGGTCAAGAGCTCAACACCTTCTCTTACGCTTATGCATTCATCAACTAGCAGAAGAAATTATTGAAGCAAGGATATATCATGAGTAAAGCTTTCTAAATTGTTGAGAAAAAATATCATGAGAAGATGGAGAGGAAACTTGATCAGAGCTTGCTGGCTCGAGGATTAGCTTTTGGAAATAGGGCACGATCCTTTCTTAATGTCTATCAACAGCAAGCGGAGTATTAGTCAAGACTCAAGACTCTAAGAACTCAGAGAGAGTTAGAAAAATATGAATCAAAGCTAAAAATGATTCGTTAAGCTGCTGAGTCCGACTCTGGAGCTGAGAGTATTCTTGATGCAGATACACTATCTTATGACCGTATGTTCTTTGATGTCCGCGAATACAATAGAAACATCGATCATAATCTAGCTGTTACTGAAGTTGGTCACACATAGATTCCTAAGAATGACTCTAAGGAGAGATATGAATTTATTGATCACCTGGAAAAGAAATTCAAAAATTTATTTAATCAATTCTATGAGCATGCCGCTTCAAAAGATAGACTAGAAGGGTTGACTGATAGTGAGATTCTCAATCAGGTGCAGGCATCGCCTAAAAAAATTAAGAGACAGATGAGGGAGCTGATTAAATATTTTTAGAATAAGGAAATAAAAGTTTCACTCGTTCATGGTTAGGTGGTGGTTAGTGGGCCTAATAGCCACTTGTTGACAGAAGAAATTAAAAATAACAAATATTTGAAGATCGCTCTCTTATCAGAATCTCTTAATTACGAAAAGCCTCTTTACTCATCTGTAGAGAACCCGATTAAAAATCGTGAACTTTCAAAGGAAATATTATCTCGAAAATCCGCTCTTCGTGAAGTCAAGCCTGAGGGTTTAACTAAGTAGGACAAAGAAACTATCAAACATAGCAAGCAGCAATAAATGAACTTAGTATTCGATGAAGCATTATACTTCAGTAAAGTTGCTTATAAGATATATGAAACTCAGGAAGAACGACTGTTGAGACTTTAAATTAAATATTATGATCAACTTGCTTCCTAAATTTTTGATAAAAAAAATCAAACTTAAGATGAGATCGAAAAAGCTTAAAAAGAACAGGAACTCAAGGAAGTGGAGGAAAAAAGATCAGCCACCATTGGTGATTTTAGAAGACTCAAATATAGACTAGAAAGCAGATATAAAAACACAACAGCAGAAGAGCTTCTCTTCCCATAACACTATATAATGGGAAAAGGCTTGAAATTTGAAAGATAACTGTAATTTGAGGATTTGTTGGGTTATTTGAGAAAGAAAAGCTAAGACCGAAGATTGACCTCCTTGGATCAGTCTAAAGATAACGCAATTAGCAAGAATATTCGTATAGTACAAATTTCAGAGGCAGCTGTTCCCGAAGGCACAGTAACTCCCCACTCATAATGATGAACATAAATAGTTAAGAATTAATCTATAAGCATATTATATACGATTGATAATAAGCCTTAATTTCTGATGTAATTAAAAGAACACCCTTCGATTATAATTAATGAAATAAATAATATTTTTACTACTGTTCCTTTATCTTGCTCGCAGTCAACCTATCACCGCAACATTCGAAGTGATACAATGTTAACCCTTGGTCTTTCAGCTGCAATTTTCTTAGATTGTGAGTCAACCTATTTTTCAAGTGTTGCTAAACAATATGATAGGAATAAACTACCATTTCATCACTTCTTCCACTTTGACAGATACTTATCAGTTTCAAATGGATTCACAGTCTGCTACAAATGTTCAGTCTCTTTAAACTTATCAATTGGTCTTTAATAACCCCGTACAAATTGGAAATGGCCGGTTATCTTTAAGTTGTTTCATTCTAACAGCCCAAAGATCAGGAGTATAAATGCCTTTTACCCCATTCCTTGGCTACTTTGCAGTAGTTTCAGCTTATTTATTATTCAGTTTTTCTGCCCTGGGCCATATAGCTATCTAATTCCTTCAGGTTGATTGCTTGATCATGTTTAAAAATAATTTGAAGACGTCAATATATCATCAGGTCAGTTAAAGTATGTTTTTAATTAATCCTGAACTCGATGATGGTACTTATACAGACTCAAATACTATTTATATTGTCATAATATCTCCCTTACTTATTATCGGGGTTTTTGGTGCTCTTGGCTTTCTTTTGAAAAGATTTCTGATTGGAGAGAGGTCTATTCTTGCCAAAATATTCACATAATTTGCTGTGTATAACATTTTCATTAATGTTGGAGTTATCTTTATCTTTCCTCTATTCTACAATTCTCTACAATTTTACTGGATGATGACAAATGGTATAATCTAGTCAGGCACTGCCATCGCGTCTTTGGGATATATTTTTTCCTATTTCAACTTAATTACCACTTTCTTCTTTTTATATCTTTGCTTTTACATTATGAATCCAAAAATTAAAGAATCTGAGTAGTCTTGGGATCAATATACAAAATCTGTCCAATTTGAAAATTTCCGAAAATTGCATGAGATGGTTCTTTTAGATCCCTGGCATAAGAGAAACAAGAGGATCATGACTATTATAAAAAGATTACTGATCGCTTGCTTATTTTTCTGGACATAATTTTTCGTGTAGATGTTAATAGTGTTATAATTGCTAAACATCTTCTATATCTTTACTGTGAGACCTTATAAGCAGGAGATCTACATGAATTTATCAGTTATATCGAGACTCTTGGTCTTTATTTTTTATGTAATAGTAGTTTTGGGCAACCTTTACTTTTCTATGGGCGATATTACTTTCAATTATTCCATTATTAAGGCATACCTATTAGCTCGGAGTATTATTTTTATTCTGATCCTGGTTACTATGTTTTCTTTTATGATCTTTGAAATGTATCAAAAATGCTCTAACCTCAATTATTAATTCAAATTGGTACGAGAAGAAAACTAAATTAAATTTCAGATCACGGAAAAAGAGAGGACAGATACTTAATCCAATGTTAGAAATTTTAGAAGTAAATCATTTACAAGCAGCGATGATGTTTATCAACGCAATTCAAGGTTTTCAACTTACGGTGAGGATTCATTAGACTCACCCATGAATCCGAAAAGGATGAAAAAGGGGTCGAAGGGGTCAAAAGGGTCAAAGGATAAAGTTACCAGCAGTCTCAATCGAAATTCCAAAGAAATGATTTCAAGTTCTTTAAAAGAAGGAATTAGATCGGTTTCCAAATCAAAAAACGAGATGGAGTTGTAGCTGATGCCCTCAACACCTCCTCGATCTCGAAATGGTAGCAACATAACAAGTGAAAGTCATCGAACTAACAAGATAAAAAAATCAAAGAAAAAGTGGAAGTAAGCGAGTCTTCTAGCCTAAATGATCCAAAATAAATGATAATCAACTCTATTTTATTTGAAGGATATGTTGTATGCTTTAAAATATATCGATATCATTTTTAGGAGAATTGATTAATAATTGATAGTTTAGCGTTAATGCTTTACAGAAGCAAACGAGCATCGTTTCCAGCTTTGCTTTCAAGCTTATTAGAAATCAACTTGGCTAAATATAGTTTTTATTTTAGAGGCGCCTATTTCTTCATTACTGATTTAAGCTCGCGTAACTATTTTGTTTCAGGATTATTTTGTTCCTTTGCCATTCTTTAATTCTTAATTTGTGACAAATAATTTTAATATTTAAAAATGAATTTTTATCGTCTTTGAGTATTCTTAGGTTTGGGAGAGCGGTCCATTGAGGAATGCACTTATCTCATATAAGTATTCCCCAATTTGGCTAATTCAACCAAACTTAGTGATCTTGTAGTTTTATGATTGATATTTTTCATAGATGAGGGGTTATTTTATAATTTAACTTGACTTTATTGGATATGCTGTCGATTTACTTCTCTAACAGTTGCACTATACTTGATCTTCTTTTACAAGTGTGCTCTAAACTATTATTCCTTCTCTTATTCTTCCATCTGCTGCTGCTTTTATTCTTCCACAAGAATTGATAAAAATTTAGAAGAGGGATAATGATTGGATATTTATTCAGCCATTTCTTATCTTTTCTTTTTTATCTCTTTCTCTCGTTATTTAATAATTGTTTCTCTTTCATCAGCTATAATTTTATGATTTTTTTCATGTTAGATGATTTTATCGATATTGAACTCTTTTTGTTTTCTGCTATTTTATAAAATCATTTCTTCCCTTAATTGTTAATCCTCTTTTTATCTTTTCCATTTCTTTTCAATTTGTTGATACAAAAACTATTTGTTCTTTATAGATTGATAGTTGGAGTTATGTTTTTTAATGGTTTTCTCGCGCAACGCCTGATTCGTTTTTATCATCTCAATATGTTTTATGGCCTAAAGATGTTTATTTTTAGTCTTTTATTATAGTTTTTGTTTCAGTTATTACCGCTTAGCCTCTTCCTCCGCACTAATATCTTCCTACAATTGTTTTAGTTTCAATTGTTGTTATTACTAAAATCGCTTTTGTTAGGAAAGGACATGGTTAATGCTTTAAATCTCCTCTTTGGTCATGCTGGATCTGTAGTATTTATCAGTTGAATTTCTTTTCTTCTATTTAACTTTACTTTCCTCATATTTCAGTCGTGCCATTTCCAGGTTTAATTCTTGCTTTTTCTTTATTATTTATGATAATTTTAGGTTTTAGGGATTTTTATGAGAGACTGGCATGAGGAATTCTCTCTATTTTAATCAAGTTTTACAGTTGGTTACGACCTAATTATGAGGTTTTGATTGATGATTTCTTCTTAAATCTGATTTATGGCCCCAATAACTAATGCTTTCGCCATCTACAGTTATCAATACATTACTTATTTTTGACTAGAATTGCCTCCAATGATGAATTGGAGATGGTCCTCTTCAGCTGCCAAATGCGGTAAATTATATGAATGGATGTGTCCTTAATTTTATTCTCTCATTCTTCAATAAACTATAAATTTAGTAAATTGAAATATATGTTAATATAATCAAATACTATCGAAAGATAAATATACAGTGAATTATGCTAAGTATAGTCCTTAAAATTGTAATCAAATCGAACTCTCATAATTAAATGATTAACTATAAATAATAATAAATATGTTAACTTAATCAATAATCATATCTCCTCAGCATCTTTTCAAAGATAGGCACAGTTAAGAAAGAATTTATATTATAATGAATAATTTTTATGCTTGTACCCTTGTAAAATCTTTTTATCCCACCTTCCTGGTAGGTCTTCAAAATAAACTTGGCCATGCTAATTTTTTTATCCATTTTCCCGATATCTTAGTATTTTTGATAATGAGTTTTCACGTAGTCTATAGGCATCACAATCAAAGTGTTAAAGAAGCAAACAAGTACACTTACCAAAGTCAGTTAATACATATTAAGCTAATAATCCACCCTGCTTTTGTTTCTATAGCGGTAGATCATTTATTTTAACGACTATTGACCACCTAAAAAGCTTACCCAACTTAGAACTTGCCGAATCAAAACTGGGGAATATCCATCAAAAAGATTTTTAAGAGTCATTGTTTGAGCAAAATGATGATAGCCACTGAGTTTTCGTGAAGTCATCATCCAAATTTTAACTCTTTCAAAGGGGCATATAATTGTTGACTCGATGATTGCTGTAACTGCTCCTGCTGCAAATCCTGCCCAGGCGTTATGATAATCATATTTTTTGAAATTTTATCTGAATTGAGCAATGAGGTAGATATTCAGTGGCCATCTATAGGCTTGTTTGCTGATAACTCGAAGCAAGTTAACCATAAATCCAGAGTAGAAGCCTTTATAACCTTTATTAGCGTAGATTTAAGCCAATCCTTGCTTCGGAGTTTGATTGGAAGATTGCATCCAAGTCTTTAAAGTGTCAAAAGGGTGCTCTATTAGCAATCCTAATCCTCCACGAACAACTCCAGCAGTAGAAACAACAATCAAACTAATTTTATCCCTGCTTTTTTCACCTATTTTGAGAGTTGAGTCCATTGGATAATGCAAAAAGATTAAATATATTACATGGTTTTCTTAATTACGAAAACAAATGACCCAAAAACAATTAAAATTATTTATTTTTAAAAGAAATATTTTGAGCATAAATTATGCTTTTTAACCAAATTGAAAGTAGTGGAATGCAAAAATTGATTTTAAATAAAAATAAAATAAAATTGAGTATCAGTTATCAAAAGGTATCTACTGTGTACTCCAAGGTTTTAGTTACTTGTCCTCCTCTTTTTTGAGTTTAAAATCATCCGGCGTCTTGGTTTGTATTTTTTTATGTTAGCGACAGTGTTGATGAGCCTCAAAGAGTATTTTTTTGATGTTATTTTTTTTAAGAGAATGATGTTCTGTTAAATTAATTTTTGAAGAATGCATTATCTTGTTTTCATCATTTGCATTTTAGTGAAATTGATTTTTTAATTATTTTACTTCGAAAATGCGAATGTTTTGATTTTGTAAGATTGGCTTTTAGGTTATATTTAGATTTAATGATTGACTATAAATTTTATGGATAGGAACCGCTTCGTTTTTCACTACTGTCGACAAAATATTCACGACTGTGCAGTTGAATGATCTTTTATTATGAAATTAAGTAGTTTGTCTCAGTTGTCTGACAGAATTGGGTCTACATTTTTTATATTTTGGAAGTAAGAGAGAGAGTTCAGCATTAGCAATGGCTCTAGCCTTTTTATCAAAATCTTTATTTAAATTTGCGTTAAATTCCTTGATAAATGGAGGTTCATCTAATTTTTTGACATTATGACTACTTTTATCAAATTTCAAAAGGGAAAGATAGTGATCAATATTTCCCTCTGCTTAACTAGTTTATTTACCCCTCTCATATTAAGTTTTCTTCCTCCATTGAAAATATTAATTTCTTTTGTTTTTACCACAAATACTCACTTTTTTAAGTCTGTCATTCCCTTGATTCTTATTACTTGCTATAAATTATACGGGAACGGAATCCTTTTTAATTCGTTGAAAGAGTGCAGATGTTTACAACAATTTCTTCTTTTCACTATTAACAGAAGTTACACGAATTTTGGTTACAAAATTATTATTTTTAGTTATCTGTGGGCTGAAATGTAACGATTTCATATTTCGATGCATTTTTACAACGCTTTTCATTTATGTTTCGATACCAGATGTTTATAATATAGAAGTAAATATTCCATCATCATCATTATCTCAATTTCACAGTGTTTTTCAATTCAGAAGAACCCCGATAATTGTTACGTTGTCGCTGCTTCTGGCCTCTCCTTGAACGCTGAGCTCTTCGATGAAATTGGAGAGTATCTTTTCTTTGCTTATCTAGGGATTACTTTCTGTTAAGAGCTTACTATATAGTTCCTGTATTTATTTGTTTGTAAACGCTTAGAATAGACCATCACTACCTAATAGTAAAATATCAAAATTACTCTTGTCAAAAGTACCTATTTAAGGTATGCTAATAATCATACCTGGAAGTCCTCCATACTTCTTGAGTTTAATCTCTATATCACCAAAAGTGCGTGAAACATTCAGATTTCCAGGCGTAATCCTCATCTGTCGAAAAAGTTTGATTTGTTTGAATAGTCCCTCTTGTTCTCGATAAATCTTACCGCCGTGCTTGATAATCCTCATTTTTTAAGCAATCTAGTGTGGCTTATGATCTTTGGTCAGTTCTAGCAGCCTCTATTTATTGATCATAAGAGCTCGACTATCACCCAGATTGGCAACATAGATCTTGTCCGGCATCACCAAACACACAACTGCACAAGAGCCACTAGTATTCACAGTATTCTTAGATTCGCAGTTCGCTATAAACTTTTATTCAGCCTTTTAAAAAGTCTATCTTAAGGCCTATTCTGGCTCAGTTTAAAGCTGTTTGCATCTAGATAAAAAAATAGGGAAATTATCTTTCAGATATTCTGCGCATTGATACCCTCCATGCCCGTCAAAAACTGCATACAAATCGTACAGTTCTTTTTTTAAGGTCAGACTTTTTCGGGGAAAAAGACTACTGTTCTTACATTTGCAAATGTAGCGATCTTCGTTGTATGGCCGTTTACCTTGCTTTGTTATAGCCACACATTTGTTTTGTCCTTCTTAGCCAGTTTAATTCTAAGGGCTGAATCGAGTAAAATTTAGGATTTATCGTCTTTGCGATCGGTTGTACATAGTGCGATCGGGTTCTAAGAACTTTTTGACGTCTGTGGATAAATTGATGACTTTATTTTCGTATTTTTAGTACTCTCGAAGATTATTGTCTAATTTAGGCAGAAACTTAGAGTACTTAAAAGTCTAGTATTGTGAGCAATCTGCTGACTCTTTCCTGCTCGGTTTGTACTGAATGGGAGTGGTCTTGGCGGCGCTGACACTGCCATAAGACGCCCGTTTGCTATATCTGATGTTTAAAATTTAATTCATTGTAAAGTTTCAATTCAAAACTGCATCACTATCAATTCCAACCATCCAATGAATCAATTTAGATGGGTTTTCGTATAATTATAGTTTTGATTTTAGTGCCTTTGCTAATATTATCATAATAATTTGATGTATAGTTACAGTTATAATGTGCCCGCTCCATCTATCTCGCGTCTGGATGAGCTACTCAATCGCAATGAGGTCATCTATCAGAATTTGAAACAGAAGCTTGATGGTATTAACAAGAGTAATCAGAACATTTACCGTAACATTAATCACATTAACTCTAATTATAATGATCCTTTCTCTCAAGAGTCGTCAGCTATCTAGAGGGAAGCAACTGTTAAACATTAAAGAAGCACTAGAGAAGGAGACGATGGTTAATTCGATAGGCAGACTTGGATAGAAAGGGATAACTTGCATCTCCCTCGAATAGATTAACGGAATGAAGTCACCTTTTGTTAATAAAATATTCAGATCATATAGAAAGAGAATAGGGAGAGAAAAAAGCTTGATATCTTTAGAGAGGAGGAAAAACTACGATAATTGGAGAGACTTTTGAATCAATAAGAACTTTTATAGAGAGAAATGAAAAAGGTATACAATATTAATGAAGAAGACATTTAAGAAAACAGCCATAGATAAGTATCCAGCACAGCTACAGGTTTTTGGAAAGAACATCAGAAATTTATAAGTTTTTAAGGGGAAAAGATATCTTAGAGCCAAATCGAATCAAAGCAACCTAACCAATAAACGAGATATGAGCAAGTCGAGAAAAAGACCATAATTGAATCATACCGACCGATTTATCGCTAGGTCTAAGCAAAGCCGCAATTAAAGAATAATTCAATTTATCTAAATCAAAAACAAAAAATATCAATAGGTTCAACCAGTTCAATAGAAGATTAAATGCCAACTTTTAGAGATACTTATGACATTAACAATTAGTCACTACTTCAAACTGAGAATTAGAACGAATATAATCATATCGATACTCTTCAATATAATCTAATCAAAGAGAGAAAAGGCTTGGAAATTGTTTCAAAATAACTCTTCCTAAACATACAAACATAAGGTCCAAATAAAAATGGAAACGAGGAAAGGGAAGTCGTACAGATTCAAAAATAAGTTTAGTTTAAACATCAGCCCATCAAAGATAGCGAGAACACAGAGAGAAAAGATAAGAAAACAAATAATCTCTATACTAATATATTAAATGAAAAGCCCAACAATCAATAAAGAGTCATTGCCAATAACGCTGACTAAAAAAAGAATCGAATCGTTGAGTCAAACTAGTATGATGAGGATGACTTATAAAATATTATGGCGAAGACTTCAAGTAGATCCAACTAAACTGAATACAAATAACTCAATACAAAACTTAAGTTGAAGCTATAATAAATTGAGCAAATTCCTGAATGCTACTTGTTTGCTCCTTTTAATAAAGTCTATCGTTCGCCTATCCTACAAATAAAATCTGGAACTGTAACCCTCTAAAGAAAATCAAAAACTTCTTCACTGGCTCCCAACCGTAACCGAATAGTGGATGGAATCAAATACAAATTTAAAACAATTATTACAGATGAGCAGCAATTATTAAAGATGTTATTTTCTGGAGATTAATAGCTAAATTTAACAGATCCTATTTCTAATAAAGTGGCTATTGTTGGTGGCCGATAATCTTTGAAGAAAAAATTGCATATGGGGCTGCTCGCATATATTTATGCCTTATTATTCAATTAAATTAAAAAAACGAACAACTGCTTGCGCATCAAAATCTAGCATCAAGAGCTTAATCAGGAGGAAAAACCGATAATACTATAGTCCATCATTTAGGTAGAGCCAGACTATAAAAAAATATCACTCATGAAGCTTGAAAAGATCATTGAAGATACCTATTAACTCATTAAAAGGGTAGGCTCCTCGAAGAATAGTTATAAGAAAATTTTAAGGACCACCCAAATTGTTTTGGCAACCAACAATAACGTAGATTGGACTTTTAACATAATTTCATCTAATAGATATGATTACGAATTCTTGAGATATTTGAAAGTTAACAAAATTTGCTGGACCATAAATCCGCTGGTGAAGTATTACTAATAAGTTAAGGATACTCTTGACTCCATGCGCTACTACCAGCAGGCCAAGAAGAATAAATGATTCTAATTGATAGTTTATTTAGTTAAATATTGGTATAAATCACCCGATTCTTACTCCCTACCCTCTAAAATTCTCGGATCGATTAATCGCGTGATTCTCCTCTTATCTTGGCGGTGGTTAGCGTAGAGCAGCACCGTTTCCTGGATTGTCATTATTGTTATTGAAGAACATACCTCCTTCTCCATTGGAGTAAGATTTAAACATACGATATACATAGTGGCTTAAGAAAATAGCAACTATAAAGTAAATTTCTTCAGCTAGTAAGTAAACGCTTTCTACAGTGTATTTATTTCCGAAGAATCGATTGTATTGTATACTGCGTGGTGTAATTAGTACTAACCGGCGATGAGAATACTTGATTGGATGAACTGCATTATGCAGTAGAAGAAAAAGAAGAGGACGACACACCAGTTGAATGAACGCCATGAGATAAAAAGAAGAAAGAACAAGATCAGGAAGATGAAGAATTGAAAGGCTTATCCCGCAGCAAGTGAAAGTACTGCTAAGGGAACGAGTCCGATTCCCAATCCTTGAAGAAATCTTTTGCATTTGGCGATTGCGGGGTTAGGTGGTTATATTGCTGGTGGGCAGCACATGTTTCCTCCTGCTCCCATGATATGCTATTTAATATTATTCTAAAGTTTAAACTAAATGACAAAAAATCTATTGTCGCTCTATCAACAAAGATTGGACAATTTCACTGAAACAGTCAATTATCTTCATTAAATTGTAGGAGTGGATGAGGCTTTGCCTCTATTAAAAGACTAAAAGTTAGTACGGTATAAGATAGATCGAGTTCATTAGATCGTAAGGGAAGTGCTGAATAGTGAGAAAGAACAAATTATCTTAAGGCTCATTTAAAAATGCGAAAACCTACAAGCTTCACAATCAGCACAGCAATTAGAAGTCGACCCCACTGAAGGTACGTATTATCGAAAAAAATATGAATAGTGCATGCTGGAGCTGGGCAATACAAAGAATTAATTAAAATTATTAACATAGAAGAGAGAGGAGGAGAAGAAAGTTTGTCTTTAGTAAAAGTCACAGTTGTAAACTTATCTTGAAAAATACAAGGAGCTAAAAATTAAGTATGATAATTAATTTGAGGATAAGGAGACTGAGAAGACGTCCTTGATGCAAAAAATAAAGTAAAATGAAGTTAGATATAAAAATTTAGAGTGTCAGTACATATAGAAAAGTCATGGCATAGAATAAATGGAAAAAATACTCAAAGAATCATAAGCTATCATCCAAAAATTAACAGACGAAAACTCTCACCTTAAAGAAAGCAAAAAAACAAGCCAATTATAAACTGCCCGTGCAAAAATATAGAGGGTCGACGCACTAAAAAAATAAATAATAAAATTGAACAATGATCTAGCAGAAATGAAGGAGATGTTTAACATTTTTAGAGATCATGTTGGCAAAACAATGGTGTCTCAGCTTAAAGCTTTGAAAATTAGTAACAATAGTTTAAAAGAATCTCTTCAATATGACTTGCATAGTCTACTGAAAATGATCGAAACATAATTATGGTCAAATATGAGGGTTACCCTGACTGCAAAATAAGATAGAGGCCCAAGTCAAAACGAATTAATGGAACGCATGTAAACTCTTGAGGGAGAGCTTACTTAATTTATCTAAAAGCAAATTCTACTGTGATAAGTTTTTTATAAAATCATGAATTCTGGAGTACAATATCACTACTGCTCATAGTATGACTATAATTTGGGAAGGCGAGCTGTTTTATTTGTTTTTCATATTCAATGCGGCAATTTATCTCTTCCTGAACGGTTTTAAATATGTTCATTTAGTATATTTTGAATCTGTTTAACACGATTATTTCGTTGAATAGACCTCGCCAAAATATGATTAGCGTTTCATCGAAATAACCGATTTTATGTTAAAATTATTACTGATATTGATGAGACTCAATATTGAGGGGACAGAAGATAAATTCTTTCTTGAGCTACTCTGTCCTAATATGAGTGATAAAGGTGACTATCTTCGGAATTGATGCTGCAGAATAGAGTAACCCCATAACTATTGGCTTTCCGATTTGGTATCTATGAAGATTCTGCATCAAGAGACAGTTACCTGTTCTAAAGTGATAGGGCTAATGATTTCATTTAGGCATTCTTTGCCGATTTAATTCTTCCAAAGATGGCCAAATAGCTCATATTATGATTCGTAATCTCTGATTGAGTAAGGGACTGAATTTAAAAAATGATTACTTACTTTACACCATATTTCTTTGCATTTTTTAAGTACTGATTAGGTAATTATCAATCCCTTATTGACAGGTTATGCATCATCTTACTTTGCTTTGAACTTACGATATCTTTCTGCCATTTTTTTGATTTTATCATTATTCTTTGGTAAAGAATGTTCCGATTTCGACATTATTATAATTATACATTCAGTACCAATAACTGTTTTTAAGGTTCGCTATGCTATATCAATAAAATAATCAGCTCATTCGGGATTAATAATGATCATAAACTCAACTCTAAGTTCTTCCTTCAAGACTATCAATTATATAATTTTAATTATTTATCCATATCATTTTCAGATTTTAATATACTGGGCTACCACAGCAAATATGGCAAAAGGAACCATTATTGCAAACATCAGAATCGCCAGATAAAAAATGCATTTTAATGGCTTTTTCTTTTTCAAGACCAGGCCAAAATAAAAGTAGGCAGGCATAAGCATTCCGAGCGACGTAGAACAAATAGCTCCAATAATGTTAAATACTGATTCGACATCGTCCACAGAAATGCCTATTCCTATAATTACAATGTAAATAATGAAAGTATAAAGCAAAAATAGTAAATAGGCCTTCTTCTTACGAGTACTTCTATCTTGGCTTTCAATATATGAGCTAATTTGTTCTACATTATCTGAATTTTGTCTCCATTTCTTTTATTTCGTTGGTGCATCTCTCGCCATAACTAACTGTATTAGGGCGATAAAATTATTGCGACAGCCAAAGAACATAATTGGAAATGCAAAAAAGACTGATAGTAAGAATCCGAAGTTCATAATGAAGTAGAGTATTTTATTTGATGATTCATAGTCCATTGATAATAAAAAATTACCTTAAATTTTTGAACCAATCAGAGAATATCCTAAAATTCCGACAAGTAGATATGCAGTAGAACAGATTCCAACTCCAGCTAAGGAAGCCATTTTCATTTTATGATCACTTGAATTTTTCATCCCTTTAAAAAGAGGGAAGAAGTTCATTTGATAGGAAAGAGCCAATATTATGTTGGGAATAGCTGCGGCTGCTGCTAACCAATCTTATGGAAATAAGTTCATTTAATGAGTTACTGCATCATTATCAGTAACGGTTACGATAAAATAAGTAACGAAGGTGATGATAAAAACAATGATGCCTATAACTCCCAATAGGGCCATAAACTTGAGTTTTTCTATTTTTCTAACTAGGGTAAACGGAGTTTACATTAGTGCGATGACAAGGGCAATCATATATTCGCTAAAATAAAACTCATCCAGCAATGAATTATCTTTTAGTATGTTTTCAAATATATTATGTCGAATCGTCCTTTTAAAAATGATAATTTCTGCAATGCCTATATAATGCCATTTGGTACATATACCGATATTATTTAGAAAGATTATAATGGATCCAATAGATTTGGCTAATTTGTGATTTATAATATGGTAGAAAATTGTTGAATAGTTACTATGCCCGGATAAATTTTTTGCTCGCAGGAGGAGATCGGCACTGAATTGAGTGGCAGATGTTGCAAAAACAAATATTATGATTGCGAATAGAAAGCCACATTTACTGACGGCATAAGGCAGTCCTAATATTGCTGATCCAATCACTGTTTTGATGATCATAGTTACTGTTAGCGCAAAATCTGTTTTAAAGAAGTAGTACTGGACTTGTTAGTTTAGATAGAGCTTGAAAACACACTCTGCTCTCCCTGTTAGTCCCCACTGAGCTGAGCGGGTGGTGTGTCTGCATTTTAATCTCGAGGAAAGAAGAATGATTCTTGATGTGGATGAGAAGCATTCAATAGCTGCAATTTATCTTCAGTTATTGACATGGGTTTATACTTCCACGATATTAATTTTAATAGAATTAATATAGATATCTCGATATATGTTTATAATACGTCATTGATCCGTGAATAACTGACATAATATGCCGAAGGGCATAATTATACAATTTTCAAAATATAAACTATTGTTGAAACAATTATTTATTGATGAGAATTGATAAGATATGGTAATTCTTACATTCAAATATATTTTGTAACTTACATTAATTGAATATTGATACTGTTAAACATGAGACCTTCTTCCAAAAAGAAAGGTAAATCTATTGTAAAGCAGGACATGCAGTATTGAAGGTGAGCGTGCCCACGTTCAAATTTTAAAAGGCTAAGGAGTTTAATCAGATGTACTAGTAAGCCTTCGAGCACAGTGAAAAGACATTTGACTAAAAAATGCGCAACGCCAACAAGAACAAAGTGGAAAAACCGAAAGAGGACATCAAAATGCCTTCGTTGCTTAAAGGGGAAGGCAGTAGAATAAAGTCAAGCAAACTGAAGCCAATCGATGATAAGCTTTCCCAAAGCAGATTAGCTGAAAAACAGAAGCATCTCTAGGCTAATGTTCATGGTAATGTAAAAATGTTTCTAATTTAGATGGATTGGATCAATGATCTCACAAGAAAATAACAGGAAAAAGTTGAAAAACCTGCTCGCAGTCCGGAGAGACTGCATAAAACTATGAAAAGATCTCATAAGTTAGAGCTTTAACCCGTTAAGCTTGGATAAACACCAAGAGATTTGGATGAATTACTCAATACAAGTAGCAAAGCAAAATAGGGGGCCTCTAAAAATTTAAAAGATTATGACTGTTGGGATGAAGATCTAACTCCCCAATAATGGATGGCAAAATATGTTAACACTCCTCCTCCACATGGAAAGGCTCCTATTTATTTTAAAGGGGAATATGTCTGGACAGATATTTAACTTATCAACTATGATTAAAAATCTGAAAAGTTCTATATTAAAGTTTTAG
>Ga0302268_1001031_pt1 | contig 16544 bp, 16 predicted proteins | sample III_Bog_E2_1_FD_194554 | JGI IMG/M metagenome (GOLD analysis project Ga0302268, IMG submission 194554) | Peat permafrost microbial communities from Stordalen Mire near Abisko, Sweden - III_Bog_E2_1 | ecosystem: Environmental > Terrestrial > Soil > Wetlands > Peat | place: Sweden: Abisko...
ATGTTTTCAACCTTAATCTTATCGGTATTTTTTACCGACCCCACCTGGGCTATAACGGTTGCTGAACTGCAAGCACCAGTTGCAGCATTAAAATCAGAAATATTTGGCGGTTGGATGATGGTAGTTAAAATTTGTGCCGCAACATCCGGGATCATACTTTCAGCTTTTAGAGGAAGTTTAACTCCATTTGGCATAGGAGCTGGTCTTACGGCTGGCATTCATTTATATGATGCATATCTAGGAACTGGTGCCGCAGGCGCATTGATTTAAGGAAACAATATGCAAATGAAAAGACATATTGTGTTAAACCATATCGATACCCCACTTAAAATATTATTTTGGACAACTGGCGAGCTATTAATGCTGATTGTGCCATGCTTTGTTGGGTTAATTATTAACCAGGTGATTTTAGGTTTAACCATCAGTGTTTTTAGTTTTTGGCTAAGTAAAAAATATCAACAGCATTTTGGTAAAGGTCAATTTCAAGCAGTTAAGTATTGGTTTCTACCACAAGATCGTAGGTTTAAGTCATTAATGCCTTCTTGCGCTCGTGAGTATATAGGATAGTTTATGAAATTTACTCTTTATCAAAAAAGATTAACTTATCTTAATGTGCAAAGAAATATTATTGCTGGCCTCGCTGTTATATTTTTAGTCATTATTTTGTTGCAAACATTATTGTTGTTTTTTAAAAAAGAAAGAATAATTTTAAGCCCACCGGAATTAAAACAAAGTTATTGGATTGAAGGCGACAGATTTTCTAATAGTTACCTAGAAGAAATGGCACTATTTTTTAGTCATTTAATGTTAGATGTAACTGAAGCCAATATATTGCCGCAAGGTGAAATCTTGTTGCGCTATGTTTTGCCAGGATCGTATGGTGATTTTAAAGCGAAATTATTACAAGATCTAAAGCGTTTAAAAAAACAACAATTAAGCCTGCAATTTACGCCAAGTACAATCGAAATGGTGGAGCCATTATCGATTGATGTTAGTGGTTTTTTAGCAAGTTATGTTGGAGCTAAAAAAGTATCGCAGTTTCAAGAAACATATCGAGTTAGTTTTTCTCACAAAAAAGGTCGGTTGTTTTTAGAGTCGTTTCAAATGATTAAATCTGAACAAAGGAGTGATGATGAAGTGTCTTAAAAAAACTTTATTCTATATTTTCCCGATCATTGTATTAATAGCATCCACTTCGGTGTTTAGTGAATTAGAGCCTGTGTTACCACCAAAGGCGGCACTTCAATATGCTACAAGTAACATTTTAAATATCACTGAACATAAGAGACTCTCTGCTAAGATTGCCTCAGAATATATGAATCGGATCACGATAGTTAATGATCGGATTGTAAATGTCTTTGGGGATGAAGGAACTTTTGTGGTACAAACCGATGAACATACCGGGCAGATCTTTATTAAACCAACTGCTGACAATGGTGACAAGCCATTAAGCATTACTTTAATTACCGAAAATGGCATAACTCAAGATTTAACTCTAACTCCTAGTCCACTAAAGGCCAGCACCTTGATCCTTAAACCACAAACACATGCTACAGAGAATTATAAAGGGGCGGACGCTTTGATCCCAGGTTTTAGTTCACGTAATGCCACCCAACAAGAACAACAGATCCAAATTATGAAGCAAGCGGTATTAGGAGAATTAGCTGTTGTGGAAACCAGGATCACCCCAAGTAGAAAAATTGCTGGGTTTAATCTGCATTACGTAAAAAGTTATCAAGCAGGATCATATCTTGTTGGAGTATGGTTGATTAAAAATAATTCTAAAAATTTTCAAGAATTGCAAGAAAAAACCTTTTTTAAAAATGGCGATTTAGCCTTAAGTCTGCAAAAGCGTTTGTTATCACCAAACGAAAAAACTTATTTGTATATTTTGGGATCAAATTAACATGTTGGAAAAAATTAAAAAGCAACAGCATTTATTGTTGTGGAGCATAATTATTGTGCTTAGCGTAACTTTATGTTTCGTTACTAGTTTTATTTTAGGTTCTAAAAAAGTTTTTAATACTAAAATAACGCATTCTCCAAAACAATTAAACACAGGTGCTAGCAGGATCAATCCTCAAGAAGTTTGGGTGCATGATTTTACTGCTAAAGCTGAAATTACCCAAAAACGCTTAGAGGCTATGGAGCAAACTTTAGAACAATTACTGAAATTAAACACTAAAAAAGAAGAATCATTTTCAAGTAGTATGCCAGCAGTTGATAATTTAAAACAAGATTTGGCTAAGATCTATAACACTACGAAAGCTGAAAACATTAGCGATTTGCCATTAATTGCAAATGATGCAGCAATGTCAAGTTTTGCCGTGATCCCTGCAAGCTTTAGATCTAAAGAGTTAACCAAGATCAGTTTATCAAGAGGATTAAATGCTAAGCCATTAAAAACGACCGATAACACAATCCCAGCTGGTGCTTTTGCTGAAGCGATTTTATTGGGCGGCGTGGATGCTAGTACTTCAATTCAGGCATCTAGTGATCCACGACCAATTTTACTGCGTTTAACCGATCCTGGTACCTTGCCGCGCCGCTTTAAGTCTGATTTAGAAGGGTGTCATGTCTTGGCTGCGTCTTACGGCGATCTATCAAGTGAACGAGTTTTTATGCGGCTGGAAAAATTAGGCTGTGTAGAGCGCAAAACCGGAGAAGTAATTGAGATCAGTATTCAAGGTTACGTGGCAGGTGAAGATGGTAGAGCTGGCGTTAGGGGAGCAGTCGTAGATAGAGCAGGCGAGAGTATGCGAAATGCTATGGTTGGTGGGTTCTTTAGTAACATTGGTAAATTTTTAGGACAAGCTAAAACTCCGATTACGTTTTCACCAATGACGGGGCTTGCCCAAAATAATGCTTTAGATACTAATGAAATCTTTAAGCAAAGTGCGGCTAATGGTATGGGCGGCGCGTTGGATAAATATGCGGATTTTTATATTAAAAGAGCTGAGCAAATGCAGCCAGTAATTCAAGTGGCCGCAGGTCGCCGTGTGGATTTAGTCTTTACTCAAGGGATGGATTTTGCGGATAGCAGTGCACGCCAAGCTTTAAGTAAAATTCGGGATCAAAAGAGATCTCAACAAGTGCAAAATATTGTGGACACTAAAGGCTTAGATTAATTTATTCAAAAATGAAGGAACTAACAGATGATTAAACAAAATATAACAATATGGTTATGCTTAATTTTAACTGGGTGTTCAACGACTCGTGAAACTTTTGATTGTAAATATGCAGGTGGTGTTGGTTGTCGTTCGATTACTGAAGTTAATACTATGCTGAATGACGGCAAGCTAAATGGATCTGTTAAAGCTTCTACTACCAAACAAAACTCTGCGATCTCGATCAAAGAAGATGTTATTAGTTTAGATAATGTGATTGTTAAACGAGTTACTGAAGAACATTTAAGAATTTGGCTGGCGCCACGCCAAGATGAGCAAGGGCATTTTCATGAAGGATCAGTTGTGCATACGGTTTTAAGATCGGGATTTTGGCAAGTTTCATAAGGAAGAGATATGTTAGCAAAATGTGGTGAAAAACTGTTTAAATTTTTTGGAGAAAAGGATTTTGGCTCTAAACCCCAGTCCAGGTTCGATGAATTATATGATCATTTAAATCAATTTGATCTGATTGCTGATTTTTTTCCTTATGAACATTACGATCCAAAATATCAATTATTTTTTAATCTGGAAAGTATTGGCTTTGTTTTAGAAACTCCACTCTTGGTTGGTTCATCTGAAGAAATGCAAAAAGAAATAAGTGGATTATTCCAACACCTATTGCCGGAAGGCAGTAGTTTGCAAATCATGTTATATGCTGATCCTAATATAGATGGTTGCTTAGATCGTTGGGAAGAGTTGCGCTCCAATTCTATTATGCATTCTATTGCTAAAATGCGAATTCAGCATTTAAAGAATTTCGCCTTTAAATCTCCTAATTCACCATATAGTTTACGTAATTTTAGGTGCTTGATTAGTTTTTCTCAACAAACTGCCAATAACCCAGTTATTTTAGAAAATATCAACCAATTAAAAAATCAACTCAAAACTACATTAGAGATGTTAGGGCTACCTGTTGCGGTATGGAGCGCTTATGAATTAATTAACACCTTAAGCCGTATTATCAATATGGATCCTGATCAAACCGAACAATATTTAAAACGTTGGAATAATTTGCAAAAGATCAGTGAGCAAATTAGCGAAATCGGCACTCATATTGCTGTTGGTAAAGATTTGCTAGTTTTAAATCAAGGTAAAATTAACATTCGCACCTATCAGGCAACGCAAATGCCAACGGTTTGGTCGTTACATGCGATGGGGCAATTAATTGGTGATGAAGATCGAGATTTTGCTCAAATTCCTTGCCCATTTATCATTCATTATGGTGTTCACATTCCAAAACAGGGTGCGCCTCGTGCTAAAGCTTTAACTAAAGCTACTTACGTTGAGCGGCAGGCAAATTCACCAATTGGTAAATATCTACCTTCAATCCAAAGAGAAGCCGAGGAATTAAGTTTTGTTCGGGAGCAAATTGGCAAGGGCGAACGGATTGTGCAAACCCAATTTAGTGTGATTTTGTTTGCTGCAGAAAAAAATTTAGCCATCTGTGAACAAATTTTATTAAATTTATATTTTAGTAAAGAATGGAAGCTTAGTCCTAATAACTTTTTTCATTTGCCAATATTTTTAAGCTGTATGCCAATGATGTGGTCGCAAGATCGGGTTAATTCTTTATTGCATCATAAAAAACTAAAAACTACGCTTTCCACCGAATCGGCTAATTTGTTACCAATGCAAGGCGAATGGAAAGGTACTATAACGCCAGGCATGTTATTAGCTGGTAGGCGTGGCCAACTTATGAATTGGTACCCGTTTGATAACCAAGCTGGTAATTATAATGTATGCGTGGTAGGACGTTCTGGTGCTGGTAAATCTATGTTTATGCAAGAGTTAATGACCACAACCCTTGGTTTTGGTGGTCGAGTATTTGTTATGGATGTTGGGCGTAGTTTCGAAAACACTTGTCTATTTTTAAAGGGACAGTTTATTGAATTTAAACCAGCAACGCCACTTTGTTTAAATCCATTTAGTACCATACCGATGGATGATCTTGAAGTAACCCAAGATGCACTCGCTATGTTAAAGTCGGTACTTATTTTAATGGCAGCACCTACTAGAGGGGTAGACGATTTAGAGGGATCTCTTTTAGAGCAAGCAACGAGAGAAGCGTGGGATAAATATCGACAAGAAGCAAATATTACGCGCGTGGCTGAATGTCTTGCGAGTTACCCAGATCAAAAAGCTAAAGATTTAAGTATCATGTTATATCCATTTACCATTGATGGCAGCTATGGACGATTTTTTAACGGTAAATCTAATATTAATTTAAATAATCCATTAGTTGTGGTTGAACTTGAAGAACTAAAACAGCGCAAAGATCTGCAAGGAGTTATTGTGCAGATGTTTATTATTAATGTTACCAACCAGGTATTTTTAGGTGATCGCAAAACACCATTTACTATAGTTTTTGATGAAGCTTGGGATTTACTGCGTGGCACTCAAAGTGGCGTGTTTATCGAAACCCTAGCTAGACGGTTACGTAGATATTATGGTTCGCTAGTGGTTGGTACCCAATCGGTTAATGACTTGTTTGCCACACCAGCGGCGCAAGCGGCTTTTGATAATAGTGATTGGATGTGTTTGTTATCGCAAAAATCAGAATCTATTGAGCAATTAAAAAAAACCAGCCGGATCTCATTAACTCCAATGATGGAGGCACAACTTAAATCAGTTAAAACCAAACACGGTGAATATTCAGAAATTATGATTTATGGTTCACATGGATTTGCAATTGGCAGATTACTTTTAGATCCATATTCAGGGTTGTTATACTCATCAAAAGCCGCTGATTACTCAGCCATTAAGGAATTGCGAGATCGAGGCTTAGGTTTAACCGAAGTTTTAGAAACATTGTTACAAGCGAGGGAACGTGCAAAAAGCCATACATAAAGTTTTAATATTAGGAACCATATTATGGTTGTGTGTTTTAAGTGTAGCTGTTATTACATTACAAACTTACCCAAAACCTAAAATTGGATTTATTGATAGCCAACTTTTAGTTACTAATCAAGCGCAAAAAATTGGAGCACTGTATCCTAATGGCAAATTACCACCAGAAAAATTACAACTTTTAGCTATGCAAATTAAAGACTCTGTGGCACGTTATGCAAAAGATCATAACTTGATTTTGCTGGCAAAAGGTGCGGTTTGGGGTGGGGCAGTTGATTATACATCTAATATTATAGACGCACTTAAATCAGAATAGGATAAAACAATCTTATGTTGACAAAATATATTGGTAAAAAAGAATTGTTTAAAGCATTTATATGGTTTTGTGGATCTGTTGGTTTGGTGTTTGCCATCAGTCAGCAAGTTCGTTTTTTAATCAGCGAAACAGATTCTATATCGCAACATTATTTTTTGCAGATTGTGCCAATAAAACCCGCGATCAATAATTACACTGTTGTCTGGAGCGATTGGTATCACGGTAAAGTTATTAAAAAAATCATTGGGGTAGAGGGTGATCGCATTTGGTACGATCAAAACAACCAAATGTTTGTTAACGATTTTAAAATTGGGGTACCTCGCAGGGTAACGTCTGACGGTAGGCGTTTACATGCAACTCCTACTCAAACTATTCCGAAAGAATACATGTTTTTATATTCAGAACATATACAAAGTTTTGATTCCAGATATCAAGAGTTGGGGCTTGTGCCATTATCCAAATTACAGGGACTGGTTGTCCCACTGGTTTAACATGAAAAAATTAATCTTAATTTTAATATTTGGATCATCAAGCGTTGCGGCTAATCACCTTGGTACATTTGGTGAAACATTTGGTATTATTGAACAAGATTTATTAGAGGCTATTCAAACCAAATTTAAAACACTAGAAGATAGCGGCGAAATTAAGCGGCATCAACTTAATATTCAACAAAAGATCATAAAGAAAATTAAAAGACCAAATCCGGTAGCAAACGTAGTCAAAACCACAGTGCCTAGAGTCTTTCTATATAATCCATCAATACGTGTTCCTCGTGATTTAACCGATCATAATGGTCAAGTGTTCGCTAAAAAAGGCACTATCATAAATCCATTAACAATCCATAGTCTTACAAAACCAATGGTTTTGATTGATGGTGATGACGAGTTGCAAGTTGATTGGGCGATCAAACAAAATTCCAGCAACACTAAAATTATTTTAACCAGTGGTGCACCTTTTAAATTAAGCGAACAACATGAAAGAACATTTTATTTTGATCAAAACGGCATATTAGTTAAAAAATTTGGCATCAAGCAAATTCCGGCAAGAGTTAGCCAAAAAGAGCAAATGTTACAAATTGAGGAAATTTTGTTAACCCATGAAAAATAATTTTTTTATAACAATTTGGATCATTATGCTCAGTTTAACATTTGAAGTGCAAGCTAAGTGCCATGGTAAATTTCCCAACCCTATTAGTGACATTTGTTGGAGTTGCGTATTTCCAATAACGTTGGGCGGCATGAATATTTCATCTAAAGGAGAAGATCCTCCAAATCCTCGTCGATTAATTTGTTCCTGTCTAAGACCACCAAGCCCAGTACCTGTTCCTGGTGTGCCGATCTCATTTTGGGAGCCAGTACGTTTAGTTGATGTCACTCGTACTCCTTATTGCATGGTAAATCTAGGTGGTATGCAACTGATTAATAGAAGTAGTTTAAATGGTAGGGGTTCAGTTGCAACGGGTGGTGGTGGTAGTCAGCGTTCATTAAAACACAGTTTTTATCAAGTGCACTGGTATATTTATCCAGTGATTTATTGGTTAGAAGTGCTTACGGATTTGATGTGTTTAGAAAAAACCGCATTTGATCTAGCTTATATTAGTGAACTTGATCCATTTTGGGATGATGATGAAACTAGTTTTATTATTAACCCAGAAGTTGTGCTATTTGCCAATCCAATTGCACAAGCTGCATGTGCTGCGGATTGCGTGGCAGCTACCTCTGGTTTTCCGTTAGATCCATTATTTTGGTGTGGTGGTTGTCAAGGTAGTTTGTATCCATTTACTGGTAGCATCAGTGCCCATGTTGGTGGGGTACAAGCAAGTTTGCTAGTAACACAAAAAATGATCGCCAAATTACATCGAGAGGCTTTGTTGTGGGGTTATATGGGGGAAGCTGGTTTATGTGATAAATATCCAATGCCAATTATTCGCAAAAGCCAATATAAAACCCAAATGTTATATCCGATCCCTGACACTAAAAATTGCCATCCACTTGGTAGATCCGAAAGTATTTGGGGTGCTAATAAAGAATACCCTTATAAAGGTGAAGATTTTGGCTATTTGATTTGGAGAAAAAGAAATTGTTGTCTGTTATAGGGTTTTTATTGATTTTAATTACCAACCTAGCGACGGCATGCGTTGAAGAGGATGCTTTGCAATTAGTTCGTACTATTGAAAATATGCAACTTCCAATTGAAGAACAAGAATTCATTAAATCGCTTGAAAATTCATACACGAAAGATCTTGCTAAGATGTCATTAGATGCTGAAGATCATTTAGATCCAGAATTTAACAAATGCAAAACATGTAGCTACCAACAAGATCTTAAAACAGAGCAAATAAAACCAGATCAAAATCAATATTTAATTTTTATCTCGCTCAGCATGCCGCCAGAATCAATTAAATCATTATATTTAGAGTCGCTTAATCAAAATGCCACTTTAGTTATGTGCAGACTAATCGAAGGTAGCTTTAAAAAAACCGCTGCAAAATTACAAGATCTTAAAGTTGTTGCCCAAATCAATCCTAAATTATTTAAAGAATATCAAATCGAAAGGGTGCCAACTATCTTGGCGATTGCTGGTAACACTCATCACCAGCTCGCTGGCAACATATCTTTTGGGTATGCCAAAACTAAGCTATTGGAGGCAAGGTGAGGTGGTTGTTAATTTTTTTAATCAGTATCAATGTTTGGGCGAATGAGATGGAAGAGGCTGCAATCGAGGCTCACAATTTTATGGAAGGAAAGGTTACAACTGATCATATTGTTAATGCTGATTTATCAGAAATACCAGGATTTGCAGGGAGCAATACGAGTGAGGCTTCTTTGTATGAACAACCCAGTTTGCTAGAAGAAAAATCCCAAGCAGCACTTGCCAACAATGATGTTGCGCAAAATTTAATAGAAACAGCTAACACTCGACCAAGATTTAAAATCGATCCGGAAACCGATCCATTATTTAAATCAGTAGAAGTGGTTGATGATTTAACTGTTACTGATGAGCAAGAAGGGATCATCGCAGAAGGTTCTACCGAAAAAATTTGTGATGAAGGAGGTGAAGACATAACTTACGAATGTTTAGAAAATCGTATAGTCACAGTCAATGTACCAATTAAAAGTGTAACGCTAACGGTTGATCACTTGCCTTTTAGTGCAACTTATACTCAAGAATCTTATGTAGTTAGGAAAGGCAACTTTTGGCATAGCACAGAGTATGGTACACGTAATAAACATACTGGTTATGTTGTTAGTTTGTCAAAACCCATTGATCAATTTAAAGATCAATTTTGCAAAGGATTTACTGCTAGAGATAGTCTAAGTGGTGAAATTTTTAATATAGATTGCAATCGTATTCAAGGATTTAAAATTAATAGTGGAAGCATCTCAGAAGGCGGTGATCATTTTACCGTGAGAACAAATTCTACCGCTTTGAATATCACTTTAGAACATACTACTTATGAGGGTGAATCTATTGATGAATGGACTGGTTGCCAACAATTTGAGGATTTAGTAGAGCAAGGCTTATGTCAATATGCTGAGCGTGCTGTAACGGTTGGTGCTGAGACTCGTAATATTAATGGTTATCCTGTGTTTAAAGATGATTGGCAATATAAACAAATTTATCATTGTAAAATGATTAAAGACGAATGTAGTGCCCTGCGTGCTAAAGGTTGCACTCAAGTAGGATCTCGTTGTAAAGAGTTCAAGCAAAATAAATGTTGGATTTATGAACAAAAATATAGTTGTCCAGATGGTCAAATATCTATTCGTAAAATTAAACCACCAATTGGTAGTGCATTTTGTTTAACTGGTAATTGCCACGATGCATCCTATCAAGCTAATGGTGACATGCTAGAAGTTATGGCTAAACTTAGCATGTTACAAGAAATACAAAAAGACATGAATGCCCAAAAAAATCCTGATGATTTAAAAGTTTTTAAAGGGGATCCCTATAAATGTAGTCGCAATTGTATAAATTTTAAAGATTGTTGTGGACGGATGAAGGGTTGGGGAGTAAAAGTCCATCTTGCCAATTGCAAACCAGAAGAACAACAGTTGGCACAAATGCGAGACAAAAATCTTTGTCATCAAGTTGGAAACACCTATTGTTCCAAAAAAGTATTAGGAAAATGTGTTAGCAAAAAAACCAGCTTTTGTTGCTTTGGAACGAAATTTGCTAAAATTTTACAACAGCAAGGGAGGCCGCAATTAGGTATAGGCTGGGGTGACGCTAAATGTCCGGATTGTCGGCCGTTAAGTATTGAGGAGTTATCAAAACTTGATTTATCCAAGATGAACTTTAGCGAATTGTTTGAAGATTTAATGAAAAAATATAAAGCACCCAATTTGCAAGCATTACAAAAAGCTACAACCGATAGAATAACAGAACATATGGAAGGTGTTGCAACTGGATTAAAAAACAATAATCCAGTGGCTAAAACAGGAGTGATCGGTGAAAAGAAAGATAGTCTTTAGTATGTTGATGATGATTGGATTAAACAGCCATGTTTATGCAGCTTTTTTTGATAATCACGCTGAAGGTTGGCATTGGTATATAAATTCAGTGGCGCCGACAATTAAAGAAGAAAAGATCCAGCCACAGACGCCAACTGAGCAGGTAAAAGCTTATCAACAAAAATTAGAAAGAGTATTACATCAAGCAATCATGGATCCGAGCTATCAAAATGTTAAAGCCTATCAGTTGTTACAAAAAGATTTAATGGATCAATCACAAAAGTTTTCAGATGTGTGGATGCAGGTGGTTTATCAAAATCCAGATTTAGACAATACTATTAAATTCCCAGTTAACCAAAAAGCTAGACATATTTATTTAGACGAGCAACAAGCGAAGATTAAAAACACTATTTATCAATTGCGAAATCAATACGGCTTATTCTTTTTCTTTAGTGGTAATTGTGCGTATTGTCATAAGTTTGCTCCAATTGTTGCAATGTTTGCTAAACAATATGATTGGCGAGTGATCCCAATTAGTTTAGACAACCAAGGAATTGCAGAATTTCCAGAATTTATGCCAGACAATGGCTTGGCTGAAAAGTGGAATGTTACAGCTTTGCCGAGTTTGTTTGCGGTTAATCCTGCAACTGGCCATGTATTACCAGTCGCTTTCGGGTTGACATCGATTGATCAAATGGAAACTAGAATTATAGCGTTGTCACAACCAGGGGTTAACTATGATTAAAAAATTATTAAGCATCATATTAATTAGCAATCTAGCGCATGCTACGATTGAAAATGATTTAAAAGGGTTTTTTGATGCCGTTGGCATGAAAAGTAATCTATCAACTAGCGGTGCTTTTCAAGATCAAACTGCTGGGTATTATACTGGTGGCAGTCTATCGGCTCGCAATTCAGTTAAAAGTGCACAACTTGCAACTATGCAAATGCCAGGCTACAGAGCAGGTTGTGGTGGAATTGATGCTTGGACTGGTGGTTTTTCGCATATCAGTAGTAAAGAATTAGTTAATACTTTAAAAAGTATTGGTAGCTCAACCTTAAGCTATGCATTTATGCTAAAGATCCAAACTCTAAGTCCACAAATTTATAATCTCTATAATGAAATAAATGCAATTGCTACTAAAGTTAACAATTTAAACATTAATAGTTGTGAGGTGGCAGCTACGATGTTAGGTGGGGTGTGGCCAAAATCTGATCAAGCAAGTAAGCATTTATGCCAAACTATGGGTACTGATTTGGGAGGCATGTCAGATTGGGCGGCAGCTCGGCATGAGTGTGGTGCTAAAGGTGGTAGGCATAACACTCTGAAGAGTTTCGGATCTGATCCACGTTATAAAAACATGTTGGTTGGAGAGTTTAATTTAACCTGGAAAGCCTTGCAAAATAACGCTTTTTTAAAAAGCGATCCGGAATTAGCAGAACTTTTTATGACTTTGGTTGGTTCCATTATCAATCATCGGATCATTGCCTCTGAAAAAACCAAGAGGGGTGAAGAAAAAGATAAGTATGTACCAACCACATTGCCAGCCCATATAGATCAAGATAGCGTATTAAATGGTTTGTTAAATGGTGGTAAGACGTCTGTTTATGTATGTGATACTAAAGATCAATGTTTACATCCAGAATTAAAAGATACCAATTTGCCAGCAGCTAATGCATTTCGTTACAAAGTACATAATACCCTAAATACCTTAATCGATAAAATTTATGATGATACCGCAATCACCGAGGTAGAAAAAGATTTTTTAAATGCGACTCGCTTGCCAGTTTATAAAATGCTAAATGTTACGACTGCTTATACTAAAGGTACTTCACCGTTAAATGTTGAGCAGTATGGCGATTTAATTGCGTTAGATATTTTATATAAATATTTAATGGATATTATCGATTTGGTACACGATAGCGTTACTCATCTTAAATCTGTACAAGTTGAAGGTGAACAAATAGATCTCTTTTTAAAGCAATTAAAGCTAGCAAGAGAGCGAGTTACTATGCGACGCACTAGTGCCTTTCAGCAAATGGACAACATTCTATCATTTATTCAATCAACCCAAGTTATTGAAAAACAATTGCATGTGATGTTAGGCGGCGTAGCTAATGAAAATAATTGGTACTAAAAGGAAACATTATGGAATATTCAGTCGTAACTTTTGGTAATGGTGAAATTTTAAAAGGTGTGTTTGATGCAATTGCGATTTGTTTAAATTCGCATTCCGGTACGCTCTATATTCCGTTAATTCGCCTTAGCATGATCATCGGCGGTTTATGGGCAGCTCTTTATGCAATTTATGGTGATTATATGCGAGCCATTAATGGCTGGATCATTCCGATGACGGCCATTATGCAATTATTTTTTGTGCCACAGGCAACTGTTTGGATTGTAGATCCGGTTAGTCGTTATCATCAAAAAGTTGAGCATGTGCCGTATGGACTAGCGATGGTGGCTGGTCGCATAAGTACCATCGGGAACATCATTACTCAGCAAGTAGAAAAAGTATTTGTCTTGCCAGACGATTTAAAATACCAAAAAACTGGAACTATTTTTGCATTAAATCTATTACAACAAGCTAGAACATTTAGAATTACCAATGAAGATTTAGCTGAAAACATGCGGCAATTTGTTGGTCAATGTGTAACCTATGACGCTCTCTTGGGTCGTAAATACACCATAGATGATTTGCGTAATAGCGATGATATTTGGAAATTAGTATCAATTAATGCGTCTCCGGTTCGATCTTTTGTTTGGCGAGATTTAAAGAAAGAACATCAACCAGCTACAAGACCATCTATCATAACTTGTAAAGAAGGAGTTGCTAAATTTAATCACGAGTGGAAGGGAGAATTAAATAAAACTGCTACGATATTTGGTAAAAAAATATTTGGTAAAAACTCTTATGTAAATCCCCGAGTCGAGCTGTTAAAACATTTGCCATTAGCCTATGAAGCATTAACCAACATGGCAAAATCAGCACAAGATATTTTAAAGCAAAATATGATGATTTATGCAGTAGTTGATGGCATTGAACAAAAGTCCACTAGTTTAGGCAATGCCCCTAATTTTGCTGTAAGGCGTGCTTACTTACAACAACGCTCCAACTATGAAACTCTAGGAGCTATGGCCGCTGAAACCCTGCCCACGATGAAAGCAGTATTAGAAGCCATTGCTTATGCAGCTTTTTTATTTATTGTGCCACTTGCTGTTTTACCGTTTGGTTGGACGTTTTTAAAAAACTGGGTTGGAGTACTGTTATGGTTACAAACTTGGGCACCACTATATGCAATTTTGAATTATATTATGACGATGGCGGCTCGTGCCAAGTCTATTTCAGCATTATCGATATCTAACGAATTAGGCGTCACTATTGCAAGTTCCGTGGGACTGTCGAATGTTAATGCCGATATTGCAGCAATGACTGGATATCTTGCGATGAGCATTCCGTTCTTATGTGTTGCCATAATTAAAGGGGTTAGCTCGTTTGTAAGTGTGCCTGGTATTTTAAGTGGGGTAACGCAAAGTGTAGCATCACAAGCCACAACGGAAGCCGCCTCAGGTAATTATAATTTTGGTAATATTAGTGATGGCAATGTGCAAAGCTCTAATACTAGCATGTTAAACCATAGCAATGCTGCAAGTTATAGAAGTGGATCTTTTAATCAAGGCGATGGCCGTACTGATTTAACCACAACTGCTAATGGACAACAAATATTAAACGTTGGGAATTCCAACGTACCAGTATCAGTAAATCTGGCTGAGATGCAAAGTACTCAATTATCTAAACAAGCTGGAATTAGCCATCAAGCAGGACTCACTCAAACAGAATCTTCTGCTAAAAACATGGCAGATACTTTAAATAAGAGTGTAGATTTGTCTAAGCATATTGCAAATAACAAACAACTTAATAATCAATTTATGGATGGCAAAACTATAGAGCAAACGGCAGCGTTAAATAAATCAGCACAGATTGTTAAAAAATTTGGCGACGATCATAATTTAAATGCTGTTCAATCTGCTCAAATGTTAGCCGCAGCCAGCGCTAATGTTGGACTTGAGAAAGCATTTAGTATGTTAACGTCAGTTTGTGGTGATGCCAAACTAAGCGCAAACATCAGCGGTAGTGCTGATATACAAAATATTTATCGAGAAGCTCAAGAAGTTACTAAAAGCCAAGATTTTCAAACATCATTAAGAGATGCATCACAATTGAGTCATAATCAATCGTTTGCTAAGCATGACGATGAAGGCAAAAAGCTAGCCGATAGTTTGAATCATTCTTGGAATGAGTCCAATAGTACGAGACAAGAAGCCCATAAAAGTTTTACCGAATCTAAAAATTATCAAGAGCAAGCAACAGCAATTAAAAACTCATCAGCATCTATTAATGCAAATTATAACCAACAATTTGTTGATTGGTTAGCAGAGCAGCCAGCAGATAACTCTGGTGGTGGTCACATAGGCAGGATGGGTGCGGCTCATATTATGACCAACGATCCAGAAATGGCAGTCCAATATGCAAAAATATTTGTAGAAGACAACAAGGTGTTGCCAGTTACTCCTTCTGCAATACGAACAAGTTCACCTAGCAATTTACAATCAGATTATAACGCAGAAAATAGACACATTATTGCAGATGTGAATAAAGATCACGCACAAAGTAGCATGAATACAATTAAAGCTACGGCTCAAGAACAAGGTCTGATTGGCGTTAATGATCCTCATTTAGAAGAAAAATTTAATAACAAACAACAAGTGGCTCAGCAAGAATTAAATAATAGTCAACAAAAAGCAGAGAATGAATACAGTAATAAAGCAGCTAATCATCAAGAACAATCTAAGAAAAATTTAACCTGGAAGGCTACTAAAAAACTAGGTAAACATGGTGCTGATGCATTTAATTCTGTAAAAAATATTTTTAATGGGGAAAAGCAAACTCAATGAGCAATCATCTAGAATGGAAATGTTGTTGTGCATACCAAGCAGAACTACCTACTGCTGTTGCGTTACAATTTCTCGCAAGCTGTTCGCTTATTCTAGAATTAAAATCTTCATCTAATCGTCTATTCCATAAAGCAAGATTTTTTTGCTGTTCAACACTATTTCTAATTAAAGCTGGTTTGGTAAGTTTAAAAATATTTACCCAAACTAAATCAAATAATAAGCAAACTACAAACCCCATAGCAAGAGCTATCATTATTGAAACTACTAACATCCATCCTGAACCAAAATCTATAAATGGAATTAAAAACCAACAAGTTAAAAATCGCATTAACCGTATTTTTGGTAAATTCTTAGCATATGTTAATAATTGTTCTTGGGTTGTTTGCCACTCGCTTGGTACATTATCAGGTAATGTTGTCCAAACTTTATCCTTATTTACGTACAAAGTAATATCAAAAATTAACGCAATTGTTGGATATAAAATAAAAGTACCAGCAAAAAATACATTTTTATTCATACAAAAGCTCATAACAATCGCCAAGCTGCCAGCAACGATAAGCTTACAACCCATGGTAATTAAACCTGATAATGCCATTACTTTAGGTTTGCTTAATAAGGTTCTAAATTCCATATGTGATCTTCCAGTTTTAATAATTCAATTAACCCACACCATTTATTATAAGATAGCACATCACAAATTAGAACAATATGCTTACATGCCACAATTCCCTAATTGGAGCCACCTATATGCTTAAAAATTTTACTCGTGGTGGTCAAACAACTATGCACGCTATTCGGATGTT
>Ga0302268_1001040_pt1 | contig 16453 bp, 7 predicted proteins | sample III_Bog_E2_1_FD_194554 | JGI IMG/M metagenome (GOLD analysis project Ga0302268, IMG submission 194554) | Peat permafrost microbial communities from Stordalen Mire near Abisko, Sweden - III_Bog_E2_1 | ecosystem: Environmental > Terrestrial > Soil > Wetlands > Peat | place: Sweden: Abisko...
GGTGAGGAAATTCTTCTCCTCATAAGCCTTCTGGAGACTCTTTTTGGCAACAAGATCGAGGGCATCCCATTCCTTAATAATCTTAGAGACAATTTCTGATTCCCTCATCTTGGGGAACTGGTGTTTGTACTTGTTGTACTTTTGACGAGAGAACTCACGATATACTTTGCTGAGGGCTTCCTTTTCCTTTTTGATATCCTACTGATTCTGCTTCCCCATATGAATTTCAAATTAAAATATAATTTAACCGCTTTGGCAGTTAAATTTATATCGTGATTTAACGGAATCACGCCAAAAATATTCACCACAATTCATCAGCACCATCATCAATGGCATAATGTTTAGCAGAATCGTTCTGATGGATAATGTACGCTTGAATATGTGACATAAAATCGAGTCTTTTTAAAAAACTTTCTGGTTTAAAATAACTAACTCCGGAAAATAAAAATAGTTTGCTCATAATAAATTGTCTATTAAATATGAGATGATTTTAAATTTTATAGGGAAGTAAAATAAAGTAATTCCTATCTTCAAATTCATCATCATCCACAAAACATTTCGTAGATAAAATAATATGCTAAATTAAAGGCTTTTTTATTTTTATTAAGGTATTTAGATTTGATGATTCAACTTCATTCATTTTATCACAAATATTATTCATATATTATAAACAAACCATCAATGGAAGATCTTTAGACAGAGCAACAACGCTTCTGGCTAGAAACCGTTTTTCAGAATGGTGTTGAAACTGGACTTCAACTGACGAGAGCAGGAGCTCCTGAGTAAACTCCTTTCGTCCACAAATACGAGGCAATCGAGCTATTAAAAAGGATAAACGAAGTCGAACACAACTACAAATTTATAATACACTGCGCTTTGGGGGATTTATACAATGAGGTGGAGCAGCTCAGTGATTCTATCCGGAGTTATCAGAATGCTCTAAAATAACTTGTGCAACTTTCTCCTCAAAAAGTGGCTCAATTCTATCAATACCTCATCGTAGTTTACAATATGCTTGGGCTTAGTTATGTCAACAGAGAGTAAATAGATCAAGGAATTGGTTGTTTAGTGAAAGCAAGTCAAATATATTAAGCTTTTAAGGAAGTACCAGGGGAAAATGTGTATCATAACAGATCATTCTAATCAAAAGGAAGACCTTTCCGCTTCTTTTATTAGGGTGGCAACGATCATGACCAAATTGAGGATAGCTACACACTCACAGAGTTTTATCTTGCTCAGGCCTATACAAAAATGGGATTAAAGGATAAAGCAGCCTCTTACTGTGGAATGACTCTTCAGCGTCAGCACAACAGTGGTAAATATGAGCTTAAATAATTTGTAAACAACCTTATTGGTCTTTCTGAATATTACCAAGGCAGTAAATACTTTGCTCAGTCTCAATATTTACTAATGCTAGCAACAAAAGTTATACCGGAAGGGAAGAAATTTAAATTACGTGCTAGTATTCACATTAGTTTAGGAAATTTAATAGGCTAGTTACTAGAATTTAGTTGTCTGCGCATTGAAAATAAAGATTGTAACTAGGGTGATAGCCAACTCATTAGTAAGTAACTCCTCCTCTTCAAAGAATTTTAGCAAAGTTTTCCGCAAGTGGCATTGCCAACAGATATTGAGGGGTGTAAATCATTGTTTAGGCAAGCGAATACTCAGTTTAAAAAAGCATTAGATGTGTTTGTTCTTGATGGCTATGTCACTGAACATATCTAAATTCTACATTCCCAATCAAAGTTATACAAATCGCTAGCTCTGCTCGAAAAGTCTAACGATCGCAAAGCCAGTATGCTTGAGAAGAGAAGGTAGATGCTTGAACCTCTGCTGAAAGAGTTGAATCCCAAAGCTTATCCCGCAACTTGGCAGAAGATATTAGTTTAAACCTCGGAAATAATCAACGATCTCTTTAATCTGCGAGTGGCTATGCTGGGTGCAAAAGGAATACCTACCGAAGAAAAGCTCAATCAATCTTGTGAGTTAGGCCGCAAAAGTATTGCCTACTACAAGTAAATAATCACTACTCTTATTTAAGATAAAGATATTCCTCATAACGACCAGTATTATCGTAGTATTATTAACTCAAAAATAAATATCGCAAAGGCCACTTCGAAACTAATGAGTAGCGATCGAAAGACTCGTGTTGGATACCTGAAAACATCCTGGGAACATTATCAAGGAATAATTAATTATATACAAACCGAGCTACCTGCCGATATAAGAAACTCCTTTGAAAAATAAGTAGAGTTGACCAGAGAAATGATTGCGATGATGCCTAACAAAATTGACCGAATCAACTATGGGCAAATGAGCTACGTCGAGTGATGATATGTAAAATATGAAGTTTATTAATTATTTTTAAAACAAATAAACTTGTCTGATAGGAAATTCATTCTTCTTATCTGTTCCTCATTCTACATGTTTTGAATGGCATCATGAGTTTGCTGTTTCTGTATTTCAAAATGGATTTTATATTCGTTTATAATCAGCATAACGACACTATCCGAGCAATGAACCTTAACGAGTACTTTCCCTTAGAATTAGACAGTTAATAGAAGACATGTTTCAAGACGAACAGGAGGATGAACAAATTTAAATACCACGTGAAGACATAAGTTTAAACTTTACAGTTAGTAGCGGTAACAGCAAACAACAAAAGAAGGGCAACAACGAAAAAGGCAGAGAATTACTTCACAGTGACGATGTCGAAATTATCTCTCTTGCCAATAACTAACTAACCAAAGTACGTATGTCTTCATAAAGTTTAACCAATGGTTAGCCGAATCGTAAAACAAATGCGATCTTAACATTGGTAGCATTTCCTCCCTCATTAGTTAACTCGAAGCCTATGGATCAACTAATATTGTTGAACAAGACCTTAACATCATAAAGAACTAAATTTAAAAAAAAGATAGCGAAGGCGCGCATGAGAATACTCCCTGCAAACAATGTTTGGAAATTAAAATAAAGATGTAAAATTTAGAGATACTAAAAAAGCAACAGGAAGAGGCAATCCTAATAAATAAGCAGTGCATTTAAAAGTTGATAAAATAAAAAGAGGAAGACACCATTTAACAGGTGAAGGAGTAGTTGTTGAATAAAACCGAAATTAATATACTCATCAGTCAAATCAAAGAATTGAGCAATGAAATTATGGTCCTACGCAGTTAAAAAGCCAATTTGGAGGTATATTTACTCTTACAAAGAAAACTAATTTGTTTAATCGAACCAAAAACTCTTAGGCTCATTTAAGGACAGATCTACAGAAATCTAAAGGTTTATCTGCTGCTAAAAATTCAACAAACAGTTCAGAAGTGATGCTGCGCAATCATGACAGTATAGTTTTCATTGATCCTATTGAATCTGATGTCGATGAGTGGATTAAATTTTTTGAAATTCAGAAAAATAAATATCGAAATTTGTGTAAGAAGGAGGAGACAGATCGGCAGAGAGATTTGGGACGAACTTTCACTAAATAAGAAAAAGCTCAGTTACATGCGGAAGGAAGACTGTTTATTCTATTTAGTTCTATCAAATAAGTTGTTAAGAATCTTACTAAAATACGATAAAATACAAATGCTTTTCTATCGAACTAAAATACCAGCAAGAGTAGTCTAAAATAGCGACTCTGTGCCAGTAGCTAATGTGAGAGTGGATCACTAATGCTTTTACGGTAGTAAAACGATAGATTAATTTCAAAGTTGACTAAATTTTCAAAAATAAACTAGTATCTGCAGAGAGAAAAATAGAATCTTGAGGAAATCAATAACAGTTTAAAAGAGTAAAGATTCAAGGAAAACAGTCTTCGTAATATACTACAAGAAAAGCTCAATGATTTAATTGAATAGTTGCAAATTTCATAAGAAAAATACAGTTATTGTGAAGACGAAAATATCAAATTGAAGGAGGTTTTGGCCAAGAAGGAAGAGGAACTGGCCTACTGTATTGAAGAATTTAATCATAACAACGGAGATAACAGTGAACAGAGCTACAGTTAACTTTAGGATAAAATCAAGATTATTGAGAAGGATTATTAGGATAACATCACTAAACAAAAAATCGCAGAAATACAGGTCAAAACCCTTGAGCTCAAATTAAAAAAAGAAAGTCTTTAGAGACGAAAGTTACATAACTAATTAGAGGATTCGAAGGGTGCCTTTAGAGTATATTGCAGAATACGTCCAAAACTCATGAATGAACAATATCAAAATGTCTTTGCAAGAGCAGTTCAGGATAGGCTGTTCATCGATCAAGAAAAATGCTATAAATTTGATAAAATCTTTCACAATGATACTAATTCTCAATAAAAAATATTTGAAGATATCAAGAAATTGGTCCAGAGCGCTTTTGATGGATTTAATCTTTCGATATTCGCTTATGGCCAAACTGGAAGTGGAAAATCATACACTATGCATGGTTCTCCCTAGAACCCAGGCATCATTCCAAGAGTGTTTAAATAAATATTCAAGACTATTGAAAATGAGCAAAATTTTATGACAGCATAGATCTAAATCAAACTGATTGAACTCCATAACGATAAATTCAATGATCTCATTCGTCAAGATAAGTCTCGACCGATTTAAATCAAGGAAGATGAGGAAGGTAATATTTATTTGTTAAATTCTTCAACTCTAAAAGTAGATTCTTTGCAGAACATGGAAGATATTTATTGCCAAGCTCTGAAAACTAGAAAAAGTAAAACTAGTGATCGAAGTGATGAGTCAAGATCTCACTTTATTACGATGGTAATACTTGATATCCATAATAGGAAAACACAGGAGAAATATCGATCCAAGATTAATTTAATTGATTTGGCTGGATCAGAAAAGGTATTTTCAAGTGATTCTGCTATGAATAAAGAATCCTCGTGGATTAATAAGAGTTTATCTGCACTTTCAAATGTTATTCTTTTCATCAATAGTAATAAATCTGGTTGTGGACTGTATCGAGATAGCAAGCTGACACACTTACTGAAAGACTCTCTCGTTTTAAAAGTACTCTTTTATGAATTTAGAGCAAGCTAGTGCTAGTCGTAAATATTGCTGCGGGTGATAACAATAGATAATAGACTAAATCTTCGATAAACTATGGCTTTAGAACCAAAGGAATGGGACTGGACAGGATGAGAAAGGACGAGAAAGATGAGATTATAAAGCAGAAGAGGTCTATTTCGAGAATGAATAACTGTTGATATATTTTCTTTCTAACTCAATCATGCTTCATCTCTATATCATTTCATCAATTACTATTTAGTAATTACAAATGGACCATCAATAAAATAAATATTCATAAGTTTGTCAATAAATAATGTCATCGATGGATTGTCTGAATGCTTGATTAAATTGAAAATAATTAATGATAAAACAAATAGAAAGAACAATAATACGCTATACTTGATATCATAATCCTTTTGTCTTTGATAATTATTCAACAGTTTTCCTTGTAGTTTTTTATCATTAAATAGTTAAATGATTTTTAAATTTGTAACTTTCAGAAATAAGGTCAGTCTTAATGAAAAAAATATTAAAATGTCTAGCTATCTTTTTAATGCGGATAGATCATAGATTAGTAAATTTTTTAAAAAAATATCTTTTTTGGTGATTGGGAATAATCTAAATATTTTCTTTATTTTTAAATACGGATCATCAATCTAACCAGGAAAATTTATGTATATTTTAGGGGTTTTTCAAGAAAGCCGAATTAAATGATCATTTTATCTTCAATTTAAAAACGAACTGAAAGTTAGTTGGTGCTTAAAATTCCTCCTGAAAATTTAAATCTCATTGAACATCTTTATAATATTTAAAAATGAAGGACGAGCAAAATATTACTGAAGAGCAAATGTTTTAGTAGGATTGTACGATAAAAAAATAATCTTCAAGTCCACTCAAAGACTTTATCAATGGAAAAGTTAACTTTATACATAGGGAGTAAACAAACAATATTTCTTTTTTTTTCAAAACTCTATCTAAGGCATTTTTTTTATTTCATATAGTCATTGCCCAACAAATGACTTCCGGATAAAATTCTGGCCAATTTTTCAGTAATTTACTATAATTATTTTATAGTGGTTCAAGCCTTATTATTACTCTTCAAATAACATCAGTTCTATTAAAAATTATACTAATTGAATCGGTTTATGTGGATGCTATAGCAGGTCATAAAATAATTGGTTTTCAATGGCTGAATCAAAAGGTGTTATCTTCTTTTAATTCATTCATAGAAGTCGATCTGACTTTATCAGCCTATTTACTGCTTTTCAACTGGCAGCAAAATATAATAATATTCTTATGTTCCTTTATTATGACTCTAGCCTATACAGTTTATTTGCAAAATTATTTGTTTCGCAAAGACGCAATGTATATGTCATCTACTTTCCATAATATCCTCTTATAATCTTTCATTTTTCTTTCCTATATTGTAAATGCTATTTTTCTCAATTCTGGAAGTTATCAATTTTTTTGCCTGTTTCACTCAATTATTGGAATTATTTTCTTCATTTGGTTTTTTAAATGGGGTCGAAATTTGTACTTTAGATCCTTTTGCAAAGATATGGTATAGTTTATGGTTTCAATATATTCATCACTTATCATTGTTATCCTTCATAATATGATAGAGAATATGCCCATAATGGCTATGACCTAAATATCAAAATTTGCCATTACCTTTATTGTGGTATTAGGATTAATTAGAATGACAAATAGAAAATATACAAAAATTGGCAAAAGAGATCTTAAAGGAAAAATGAAATCCTATGAGCTGTATATCTTGGAAATTTTATAAAATTCCTTTGAGGATGTAGAAGATGAATAATTGTATTTTGGATATTTAAATTTTCATACCCAAGAAGAGTGTCTGATAAATTGTCCATTTTTATAAAAATAAATGTTTGATCCAATGTTAAAGATGAAGATAAAGCCTAAATAATTCTCCAATCAAAGAGAGAGCTGCTATAAATGTTTGTTAAAATGTCTCTACGAGCGTAATATTAAACTCACAGAAAATAAATAGATTCTTCTCCATTATTGTGAATTTTTATATAATGAGATGGGAAATTTGTATGTAATGATGACCTACCTTGAACAACTGAACAACTTTAATTTAAACATCATAGATTTAACTAAAATCTCAAAACTAAAATTACTTGCGTAATAGGAAAATAAAAGATTGAATAGTGAACTATATGAGAATAAGCTGGGCATAGAGGATATCATCTAGGCCTAAAGATATTTTGAGATTATCAAGAAGGATATTTTAGAGTATCTTCATAACACTTAAATAGTTTGGTGTAATTTCTAAGAGGATGCTTTAGACATATCATCTCTGAAATAAAAAATGATTGCAAATTTTTAATTAATTGACTAAATTACTAAAAATTGGAAAAATATTTCCAAGTTCTTCAATTGCCAAAAACACTGGAAATATGTGTATTTAAACTTCATGCTATTTATTAAAAATTAAAAAATTAAACTTAAAGATATGGATTAAATTAACATCTTATCCACAAACAGGGATATTTTTTAGAGTTAAAAAATATTCTTAGAAGAAACTAAAGATATCAGCAGTCTTGTTGTTTAGTCCATTATGTTTGATCCTGATAGTTTTTGTATTAGAACTATAATGGAGAAGGATTAGCTTATTATCACTGACGTTAGCAAAAACTTTTATAGAAATTCATTATATACTAAAGAGGAAATAAAAGAATGTCAGTTAAATATTTTAATGCCTGAATAAATAAGATAATCACATAGTAAAGCAGTTGTAGAATGGATTTAATCTGGTTTAATATCGAATGATAGTTCTTATAACATTTCCTTTACAAGTTTTTTGGATAAAGAACATGTACCATTTCCCATAATAAAATACTACAAGGCTCACTACAATATTGAAAAGGGATTGGAGTTCATATGTTTGCTAAAAATCAATGAAAGACCGGAAATTATTGAAGGAGATGAAATGTCTTCATACAAATGGATGTCAAAATAAGCTCCAAAATAAAAAAAGTAATATATACGGCGATAAAATATTGATAAACAATTCAAATAAGTAACACAGTTAAATAGTTTATCTCTTTAAAGTAACATTTTTATTAAAGATGAGATGCTGCAACCACCTAAAAATTTAAAATAAATCTAATTTTTCAAAATACTGTCTAGGATATTTATCTTCACTATTCTAATTTCCATAATTGTTCTTTCGCAAATTACATTAAGTGATACAAATAATCTTAATAGCTACGGAAATCAGTATATCAATTTTATGACGATGTATCGGTTTCCTATGGTTCTTGCAACTAATTATATGAAATCATTCTTAAATGTTGGAAATCAAACTAAAATCAATAGCCAAATCGCTACTGCTACCAGTAGCATGCTAGCAGCTTCAAAGCAAACCATTACAATGAAAACTATGTTTGATCCGACTCTAAATCTTCCCTCAAATTATGCGCCTTACTACAATTATTCTGATATATAAGGTATGACATATAATTAAATTGATCTATTTTACTAAATAGTATCAGACATAACTTCTTTGAATATATTACCTATAAACCGCACAGGTACTACTTTTCGGCATTTCAATTCTTATTTAAAACCTTCTTATGATACCATGATGAACAGTACTAAGATACAACTACATTTAACTTTCTTAACTATATTTCAGCAAATGAAGATGAAACAACTTGGATTTATGATAGCACAGTCAGTTCTTTTTTGTTTGTTCGTGGTAATTATCTTTTTCAGTATTCATACCTTTATATAAAAAATGAAAAACATTATGTTTATACTGGGAGATTTTAGCATAAATGATATAAATAAGATATTAAGCTATTGGAATTTAATTAGAAAATCTTTTCATATGATGTTTAAGTAAGCAAACCTAGTTCCAAAAGCAAAGAACAAATCATAAATATCCAAAAATGATAGTACAAAAATCTATTTTCAATAAGCAAAAGAAAAAGTAATCTTAAACAAAAAAGCAAAGAAAGTGCTAATAGGTAAGAATCGTTAAAAGGAATAACTTAAATTTCGCTTTTACATTGTCATATCAATGATCATTATCATAGCATTGACCATATCAATTGAAATATAAATGATATTCACTCTTTCAAAACTATAAGATTTTGAAGAAGCTGGTTTCTATTTTTTGCGATATTTTCCAACTGGACCGATCAATGGCTACGGATGCATGGAAAAGTATTATAGTCTTCAATATCCTCAATAGATTCAGTTTAACCCAAATCGTTATTCAGATGTAATGTCCTCAAATTTCCTGTTTGGAAATTTTGATTATATTGGGCAAATAGTCGACGATACGTCACCTTATTACCTGAAACAAAAAAATTATTTTTTTGGTCGTCCATGCACTTATAATCCAGCAGTCTTAATTAGTGTTGGAATTAACGTCAGTAAATGCGAAACAATCAGCAATGGTACCTTTAAGTAAGGAGTATCCACTTTTATTCGATATGGATCACAAGTTGCATAGAATTATATGAAAGGCAAAATTCTACTAACTTCTGCTCAATTAGATGAGCTCACTCTAAGTTTATCCGTTCAAGCGGCTTTTGTATTAGATGCTATAATGACATGGTAGCAAGAGTTTACTTCTAGAATTATTACTCAGCAGCAATTTAATGCTACTATTTCTATAATAATTGCTTCAATAATATTTGTTCTGCATTTGATCATCAATGAATTCATCATCTCACGAAAGATCAAATCAGATTTCCAGTTTGTCTGCAAAATGTATGAGTTTTACGTGCCTGAGTTTATCCTGATCAACGAGAAAGTGCTTAAGCAGAAATTTGTATTGTAGGGATTAATAATAAACGAATGATAGTTCTATTTTGCAATATTTAGACTTAATTAATTAAACTATTAAAATATTATAGAAGATATATGTTTTTAAAGGAATATTTAATTTAATGTTTTAAGTAACATCACAACTATATCCTTGCTCTTGGAAAACGTTTTTTGGATAATTATATAAGATGTTCTGTTGAATCCATATCGTTGTCCTCTAACTAATATTAAAAATACGGACTCGTATTTCTCTCATTCCTTTCCAGTTCCAATTGGATTTGAGTAGCTGAGAGTATCCTTCATCTCCTATTTAATTCCTATCTTTATGTTATTTAAAATACAAAATAGAAATGTGTCCATATATTGCCAATCGCAGTGGATTAGATATGTACAACCATCTGCATGAATTTAATTCAATACTAAATAATTATAAACATACTTAATTTTAAATTTTTAAGATATTTCCAGTTGGTTTTACTCAGCCATCGGCATCCCACCCTTGAAATTTTATTGGACCATAAATAACTGACAACTTACATAACAATATTTATTTCATACTATAGCATTAAATTTTACTCAACCATTTACATCCTTCATCTCCAATACTATTAGCCCCTGAGTTATTTTAATTTTACCAAAATTAATCTGGGTTAAATTTGGCCATCGTTCTTTTGATAATAATCTAATTCCCTAACTGGTTATATTATTATTTCCTATTTTTCATACTTTTTACTTAGATAAAGCTTGGATATATACCAACTAACTTTTGCCAGATAGTCGCACCCACTATTTCCAATTCTATTAAATCCTTTATTTAAATATAAGTACCCAAATCAATTTCCGATATCTTATACCATTATTCATCGCCAAATCTGCGTGTGCAGTGTTTATCTAACATCTCTATACGTTTTAACAAAAATTATTTCATTTTTTCCGTAATAAGTTTAATCCCTTCTGCAGTGATTTGACAGCAAACTAAATTGCTAATCATTTTACCTAACTGTAATTTTTTGACAATTCGAAAACAATATTTTTCTGTCAAGTATTTTAAATCCTCCTCCGTAAGATGGTCTTAATCTGAATTTTAACAAAGCTACTTATTTCGATCTTTTTCTCAAATCTAAAAGTCTAGGATAAAAAGCAATTATTTATGAGTTACTTATTTGGATGCATGAGTTTGTACTTAAATTAAAATAGTCAACTTATTATTATTAATTCTTATATCTTGATCAATTGTAGAGAAAGATTATGAACATTAACTTTAAAAGTCTATACAAGTTAAATAATAAACATTGCATTCCTGATCTCCAAAATTGCAGCTTTTTGATATTATTGTTTATTTTGATGGAATAAAAATATATATTTATTTCTTTATGATTTATCATTGCTCTTGAAGCTTAAAAGTTGTTGTGAATCTTATCAATATCTGATGTTCTTCATTTTATATTTTAAATTAGTTTTCCTTCTTCCCGCTCTTACAAGTAAACATATTCTCTCTTTGTGGATCAATCACAACTTTTCCTACAATTTCATCATTCACCATATCCTTGTCCTTGATAATAAAGTCCACTTTACCAGGGATAGCTTAAAGGGTGAAAGGCAGTATCTCATTCCACTCATATTAACCTCCCTCCTTGCTTTGTTTAACAGTTGTTTGAGAGGATACGTTTCCCACTGTACACTCAACAAATAATTCCTTTCCTCCAAGTTCCACTTTATCTAATGTAATTATGACGATTTGAATAAATATATCAAATTTAGCCACTTGATTTTCCATATACTCAATCGATAGTTTAACAACTCCAAATACATCGGCCTGCACACTACCATCTTGAGCATCCTTTGTGACACAATTAACAGTGATTAAATGTTTTTTAAAGGGATATTAGAACAATTTTTTCAGAGGCAGCTAGAAATAGCCAAGTGCAGAATTATCTCCAAGGATAGATAGTTGCAAAATTTAAGATACTGGTAGCAAATGATAATGCTATTCAGTTTGATCTGGTACTGAGATGGTCACTTCCGCATCTGCTAATCTTGCTCTTACTAAACACTTTTTATTATCTATTCTAGTGCTTTCTACTGAATAAAATTTAATCTTTAAAAATCCTTTCTTTGACATTTGGTATAATTTTATTAATATTTTTCTTTAAAATGAAAAATAGTGTTTTTGAAGAAGTAGAGGACTTTGATTGATTTTTATAATATTTTGATTTTATAATTGAGGAGTTTATGCACTCAGAAAACTGTCGCTTTATAGGTGAGTTTTAGAAGGGAGATATGATAGGGGAAGGCACTTATGGAATTGTGTTCTTCGCCCGCGATAAAGGTACAGGCGAACAGTATGCTATCAAGAAAATGAAAGTATTGGATACTCAAGGCGGTTTCCCTATCACGTCTTTGAGATAAGTTAAGATTTTACGTCAACTTAGCGAACACCCTAATATAGTTACTCTCAAGGAAGTCGTGGTAGGACATAAGAGTGACAGCGTCTTTCTCGTTTTTGAGTACTGTGAAATTGATCTATACAAGCTCTTAAGTCAAATGCTGATTGACAAAGCTTGTTTTAGCGAAGGATAAATAAAATGCCTCTCCTTGCAACTGATAAAGGGTGTAATTTTAAGTAGATTTAGATTAGTTACGCACATTCTAACTATATTATTCACCGTGATCTCAAACTCACTAACTTGCTTCTCAATCGCAAGGGAATATTAAAAATCGCAGACTTTGGCCTAGCAAGATAGTTTCGTAAAGATAAAATCACTCAGAAAAACCTTCCCGACCTCTCACTCGCAAAGTGGTAACCCTTTGGTACCGAGCTCCATAATTACTATTAAAGATGAAATAATACAGTCGTTCGGTTGATATTTGGTCTATTGGATGTATTATCGCTGAACTTCTTAAGCAAGGGACTCCACTTTTTCAAGGTAACACATAGATTCATCAATTCCAAACAATTTGTGAGGTCATCGGTTATCCCACAAAAGATGATTGGCCTGATTTTTTTGAAGAACAGCACAAAGAATATCGCAAGGAAGTATAAAAATTTAGCACAAATCGTAAAAATAATCTAAAACTATACTTCCGCAATGCTAGCTAAAAATGTCTTGACCTTCTAGGAAAAATGTTAAAGTGGGATCCTGATAGCAGAATATCCTTAAATGAAGCATTAGAACATCCATACTTTTACTAATCTCCAAAAGCCCTTTTTCCTGATTAAATAAAGGTGTTAAACAAATTAGAATTTTATAGCAAAAAGAGTAGTGAAGAATTAAACAAAAAGAAAAAATGATTAATTTAGACATTATTATGTTGTGTAAAATAGGATATATAAAACCTTATAAAGTAATCTATCCATCACTTAGAATCTTTATATGCAATTGAGAGGTTAATATTCTGAAATAAAAGGTTTTAATGGCTGTTTTGTGGAGATATTACAATGGGATTGGGCAATAATACGCTCGTTCCGTGTTTAGATTAGTTATCACGGATGAATACGCGGCCTTAATGAGGAGAGATTTACCATCGACCTCAGAGATAAGAGAGTTTATGCGCGATATTAATGGATCAGCTTTGTCGCAAATGTCTGCCTCCTTGCTACGCCCAATTTTGTATTTCTTTTTTTCAGCAAAAGATAAAATCATGTAATTTTTAATATTCCCTGCTTATCGACTTCGTGTTCTTCCCTCCAAAATTATGAAAGGTGGGGCAATTTAGTGTTCGCCAGATAGAACACTTGCAATAGCCTTCCTATATGCTTAACTGTCTATTTCACTAAATAATTACCAGAAATATCAGTTTTGCAGAGTTCACATTTAGCTTTTTTCGTTTATAAACTGATAAAATTAGTCTATGCAGAAATATCTCCAAATAGCCATCTACTAAGACATTTAAGATGCATATATTTGATTGAACCTGAACACATGCAGGGGCTAATAAGAGGATCTTCCTCACTTTACTTTGATGATATGCATATTCTACAGCGAATATTAGCATCTTAATAAGAGATTCGTGATTCTACTCTTGAAATTTCAGCAATCGAACTTATTTCATGCTACCTATAATTATTTTATCTCACAAATCTGCTTAGTTTGTAGGAAGTGTTACCAATCATGTATGTGTCCCTTTAGTTGAGCTACATCCAGTCATTTGCACATCTCCAAACTTATTTCGTTTAGAATTTTATAGAATAGACATTATGGATTCTCTTTATTGTGCACTATGTGCCCTTGACTCCTGCCTTGTCTGACGTTTTATCATCATTGAGGAGAAGAGTAGTTGATTGTCCGTCTGCTAGAGCAATTTAAACTTTTTTGGTAGTGATTGATGATATGTCGCGAAAATTAACATGACGACTATTAGGCCAGTACCTCCAATCGAAAACTCTAAATATTTGATGTTTTACAGTTTAGGATTAAGGATCTCTAAATTGGCGGTTTCTTTAACTTTTTGCCTATTGAGTTCGGTGATGCACATACCTCCCATCTTCAATTATTAACGTTTCTACAAATATTGTAAGCGTTATCTACAAAGAAATCAATAATTATCTAAAGATGTGAGTAAATAAAGTAATTCAGAAATCATTAATATCAAGTAGAAATTATTCCTTCTCATAATACATCTTTTTTAAGGTAAAAATAGTATGAAATTATCAATTTTGCTAACAAAATATAAATATAATTCCCATATTAGTAACTCAATATATTTTTTCCGCGGATTAGAAAGGACTTCTAGAAGTCATCAATCGATTGATAAAAGCTTATACTTTGTGTGCACCCATCATTGAAGTTAACATCATTGATTGGCCTGTAGCAATGAATTTCCTCAATCATTTAGCATAATAGTGTCTCTTAGCCTAATCAAATAACTCAGAGATGAAGCAGTTGCAAACCTATTTCCAAATTAGCTCCGAAATGAATTGAAAGGAATAGCAGATAAAATCTGTTAATGTTGTAGTTGAGAAAATAAAATTTAGTGAATAATTATTATTATATTTGATTACTTAGCTTTTATAATATTATCAATAATAACAAATCTCTAGAGTAAATTAAAATTCTTAATTAAATGAAAAAACAAAATAATTCAAAGATTTTTGTTTATGATATTCGTAATAATTTTGAGGCATTTTAAAATATTTTTAAAAGATCTTCTTTAATTTTCTTTAGGTTATGATAGCGATTCATATTCTATATCATTTTAAAGTCATTATATGACAAAACTAGTTGAAGTTAATAGTTTTATCTCCATCCTTATCGCCAATTGAAACTAATAGTTATAAATCCTCAAGCCGCATGGTTTCTCCCGATCTTTCTAATCCTTATTTCAATTATTTTGCTGTGATGACGCCATCCAAATCTTTATCAAATAGTCTAAACGCTCTTGAGAGTTAGTTATGATATTGTCCTTTCATATTTTATTTTTTTCTAATTTTAGCAATATGAATACCTATTAATGAGTCCTATAAACTCAAACAAAGTTAATTCTTGTTCAGGTTGGATATTATTTTAACGTAGTAATTCCGAAATCTATTATTCAGAGGCATCGTGCCCAAATCTTTTCATGGCTTAACGCCACTCCTTAATTGAAACGCTGCCGCTATTATCTGTATCAAACTCTGAAAATATTTAGAGTAGTTCCTAAAAATCATTGTCATTGGTTAATCCAAGCTTAGATTTAATCCACTAGAATTCTTATAATTGATTATTTGTTGATTATGGTTTTTCTGACTATTTGATATCAAACTTTTTCTATAAGTTTTGTTTCATTTTAAAATAATATTACATAACAGAATCAGCTTGCTTTTAGAATGGAGTATTTTCAAGAAATAATACAATATTTAACCTTTTAATATAACAAATGCTCTATTTTATATTGGAAAATATATTGATTATTTGCACAAAATAATGCTTTTATCTTTTTTAAAGCACCAATAGAATATCTGTTTTGCTTCAATAATATAAAACATAAAGTTTGACTGCTCGTTTATCTTAAGACAATATGTATTATCCTCAAAATAAGCTTTATCGTATACATCAATGCATCAAGATTTTAATTTTATAATTTCCTTTAACTATTTTTTGATATTTTTAATTCTAAGCCCTCCAATGTTGCCCAGCTCTCATTATTTGATTTGTAAATAATTGCTCTTTTTTATGATTTCCTCTATTCTATTTTACAAATCAGTTGATAGTATCTCTCCTGCAACTTTTTTCCATTGAGGTTTGGTCAACTGATTCTTCATTGCATCTATTTTATCTTGCTATTTAAGCAAAATCTCCCTCATTGCTATAAGCTCTCCTGCTAGCTCTAATTATTATTTTTTGACATATTACTTCATATATCTTTTGCTTTCTTTAAAAGCGTTTTCAAAGATAGTCTTGATCTTTTAATACAGAGATTGTAATTAATTAGTAATTGTCTTCTAAATTCTGTTGTTTAAATTGTCAATTTTAGAGTTTATGCTTGAAATTTCATTACTAATTTTGGAAGAAAGAGTGCTTAAACATTGGGAAGACTATATTCGAGCAGATTAGAAACTGCTACTGTGGGTCATCAGGTCAGTCCATACACTATTATTTAATCCACTTGGGGATAATTTCTAGTCCATAGCACGATCCCTTAAATCTTTGATTTCGAAA
>Ga0302268_1001041_pt1 | contig 16451 bp, 19 predicted proteins | sample III_Bog_E2_1_FD_194554 | JGI IMG/M metagenome (GOLD analysis project Ga0302268, IMG submission 194554) | Peat permafrost microbial communities from Stordalen Mire near Abisko, Sweden - III_Bog_E2_1 | ecosystem: Environmental > Terrestrial > Soil > Wetlands > Peat | place: Sweden: Abisko...
TTGAGTTCATGGAGTCTTGGACCTTGAGAAACTAACTGTAGTTTTCTATATCATAGTGCAGCCAGGCCGTAACTTTTGCAAACTTCTAAGTCGTCCATATTTCGTCACCTATCTATAGCTGGCTCATGTTGATGACTCCTCTTGATTTGGAAATAACTTGAGCATTTCCTGGAAAACATGTGGCTGCAACTCCTGTCGATGAGCATGCATCGGCACTTGTATTGACGTTGCCCGCTGAGCCACCGGTACCTGCGCAGTTCGTAGATGACCCAGCTTGAGAAACAACCTTCATGCCGAAGGATAAAAGAAGAGTAATGCAGATGAGTTTTGGATTCATACTTATTTTATATATTTCTAAGTTTAATAATCAGGGCTTTATATAATTAAAAATTAGTATACTTGTTTTCTCACAATATTTAATTATTAAGTTCAAACCATAGGCAGCAGCATAGTTGTGTATGTCCAAAAGGACTCTCTGAGAGCAGAATCTCCACTTTCTGTTTTGTTATGTAAATATATAATAATTGCTTCTATACTTAAAACTATCATTGTTATAATTAAAATTATTAAAATGTTAGTATGTCTAATATTTCAAATTTTTATCATGAGACAACTATCAAAGGAAATTTTCCTAGTATTGATTCACCATCTAAGGACTTTTTTAATTAAGGGGTCTTCCAAGAACAATGTAGAAAACAACTTCATCAATTCATTCGAAAGAATATTAAGGCTAAAATATATTTCGCTTCGTTCTCAGGCACTGCAAATTTGCTTTAAAATGCTCTAAAATTAAGTTTAAATATTTAATGGATGAAACTGTTTAAAAGGTTGCTTGGAAATACTTTAAAATTAAATCCCTCCTCATTAAACCTTTTCAGCAAAGATGCTGATGAATTAACTCGAAGACTGAAAATATGGAAAATGCCAAGGGAGATAGCAGATAAGACATACTGAACTACTTAAATAACTAACCTGACTAGTAAATTCATAAGGACTGTGATATGTAGATTTTGAGAAAAGGGAAAGGCGGCCTCACCGATGAAAGAGATTTATGTTAAAAATATGAAATAGGATTAAAGACTATTAGTTCATTATTTCATCGGATTGAGGCCAAGGAATATATATGACAAGAAGAATGACTATTCACGGTCATATTACAAATATTACCTTATCGATTATTATCAAATATTGCAAAGAACATAAAACTAAGGATATTTATGACCAATAAAAAGATATGCATATATCCCATCATAAGATTTCGATCCGATTTCACACAAATCCGTTCCTATCGGTGTAGCTTAATCAGCAATAATATCGATAATATGATATAATAATGGTTAATGATCATTTTTTCAGCCTAGCAAAGTATTGAAGATATATTGCACCTCTAGTTTGCCATCTTAAGGTAAATCCGTACAATGAAGTGCATTAAAAACTCTGTCTGTCCCAAATTTAGCCCGTATTGTAGTTGGTTACAATTTACGAGCGATTTCAGGGTCATATGGACCGCTCAATTTCCTTAATTTTTCAATAACATTATCTTGCCTCACTTCAAGCGCGACCGACGGCCCTGAAGCGAGATGATCAACCATCTTCTTATGCTCCGGTAAAAACTTATAGGCTTCATAGAACTCCTGCGCTGCTGCGTGATCAAACCACACCATCTGCATAGCGCTGATTTCAAACCCCGAAGAAAGGATCGCGTCCACTATGTTGCCAACGTTTTTGCTCTTGACAACATGAGGCTTAATTATGCATAAGCTGCAGTTTTAATAATAGGGACGAGACTGAGTTACTATCTATTTACCTTGACTACGCACTCGCTTGAAAATATTAGATTTAACTATCTCTCCGCAGATTTTGGAGCATCACTGCCATGACAAGCATTTTTTGTTCCATCCTATCCGTAGAGAGCTCTCAGTGATCCAGGTGCCTCCTCTCGGGCTTTATTCGAATTAGTGGGTCCTATAAACTTTCTCCACTTTGTTATGGCATTTTCTGCGAGCAATTACATGCCAACAGAATAATCCGAAGTCATAAAACCTATGAGAGTTGGATAAAAGTTTTTCCCTTTATGTTCACCATAGAATTGACCTGCCGATTCCTCATCAAACTGGAACATTTTAAGATTTGCGATGGTAAATTGTTGTTCCGTGAGTGCAATCATCTTACCAAAATTCATATAGGCGTTGGGTTTGAGCATTCCGTATGTCCTGAATCATAATCGGGGTACTTATTGGAACTATCCTCTCCGACGAGTTCCTTGCGGGTGAACTCATCTCCGAATGAAACTATCTTGAGTTGTCGATTGTAGCACACCACTACGTTGCCAATATACAAATCGGTCAACTTGATCTCTGGGTACTGTATTTTCTTAAGGAATATTTTATGATTCTTAATGTCATACTGCATCAGTAAAAGAGTACCATTTCTATTTGCTGAGCGGGCATGAAATAAGTGAGGTAAAACTGTTTGATGAGGGAGGCAGAGGGGTCAAACCACTCGACGACAAAGGTGTACTTGCGTTCAGACATGCTTGATAAGTTATATTTAGATGAGGATTAATAGTTATCTATTGATAGAGTTGATAAGATTCGTATAAATCGTGAGGATGATCGAAGATTAATATTAAACAATTTATCAATTAACACTCATAAAAATTATTTTATCATTAAGCAGAACAAATAAAAAACTTTTGATTCCAATCCGAATGCATGTAAAATTATGCTAAATCCATAAATTCCTCAGTGGCCTTCCCTTGCAGTGTGATTTCTCCACATATATTGTATTGGTTTCTAAGGGATTCTATTTGTTAGATTCTTTTGATTTATGATGCTTTACAAAATTTATTTCCATTTGTACACGAGTATAGAAAATGATAGTAAGCTCAAGTGTGGGCTGTATCAACAAAAAAGTTGATACGCCAACCTTTAATAATTTGCTGCTGCGCTCCGATGGCTTCAAACATGTATACAAAGGACTCACATATAAACACTCTATGCCAAAACCTTCACAGGGAACACATGCGGGGACCTATACCTCTATTGGCAGGCGCACCCCCGCTAAATAATATCACTTCACGAAAGAAGGAGACTCGAAGCTCTAATACGAGGTCGATCCGAGTAAGCAATTCAGACGAACCCAAACCGCATAACTTGCCCAAAGAAAACGCACAACACCCGTCTAAAATCGCTAATCCGAATTTCTAAAGGCAGAGAAAGAGGAGAGTGACTGTTTTTCCAAATTTTTATAGAAGTTGGGAATTTGATTTTTATATGCTTAATAACGCAAAATATCAAGAGAGCCAATACTAAAGAAAAGCAAGGACTAGCTCCTGATTTTCCTGAGGGGTAATGCGAGCAATCTCGTCAATTTTATTGCATATCTCCTCAACTTCCTGCTCGGAGCGTTATCGTTTTGTTTCTTCCCGAGGTTATATTATATCTGTGATAAATATTGAATTACCTGGTTCATGCTCTTCGCCATCATCCTCCGTGTTTTTGCATTCTTCACACTTACAATTTTTAGTACATTTGATATCGTTATGGTAGCACTCGCAGTACTTTTTTAAACAATTTGATCTTTTACAATTGCAGCCACGTTCTCCTTACTCGATCTACATTGGCGCTCTGTAGCGGTTCTCGTTTTCAGTGTTGTTCTAGCAGCCCATGCATTTGCAGAGGGAATTACATTTGCGGCCTGGTTAAAGGAAAGTGTACCTTGCGTAAAGCACTAACAATAGTTTTTGGAACATTTAGATTTTTGGCAATTACATCCATTAAATATTTTTAATGTTTTCTTGGAATTGCGTTGGGCTTCGAGATCATCTACCTTGGAATTGGAAATGATCTGAGATTAATTTTTATCAGCATCGAACTCATGAGCTTAGACTTCATTGCGTATTTAGTAATGGTTATATTATCGAGTGACTTCTGGAATGATTGGTATCATTTATCGATGCTCCCTCGGGACTTGCTTTATTTTATCATTCGAGTGATCGTCGATAGGATCAGTAATGTTCTCAATTGTCTTCTTGACAGAATTTGGGCCATCGATTAGTTCTTTTGTGGGTGGCTTTAGAGGCTCGACTGATTTAGAAGGAGAGCGATCACAGCGATTCTATTATTACATTATTATTTATAATTTAAGATAGTGGCTAATTTATCAAACCCTAACATTAAAAATAAAAAGTTATATTTATGTCGTCTTCAAAAGGCAAATACATGTGCTGCTGTACAATGACAATCGAATTAAACCTAATTCGATTAATTAGTCCCTGATGAGAAATTGCAAACTTTAAAATTTATCAAAGGGAAATAATGGATAAATATCTACGATATTGATTAATTTTTGGAATCATGCATTTCCTGTTGATTGTGTGCAAGGCAAAGCTTTTTTGTTGATAATCTTTGATTAACACGTTAATTGAAATAAATAAATGTTTAAGACGTTAACTTATAATAAAATAAGTGTATCAAAATTATCGACTTGAGAGATTGATTAATCATTAATTTTATTTAAACTAAACTTTTGCTCGTATTCATGAAGAAATCACAAAAGAAAAACCTCAAATCCCTTAGGGAGAATAGACCTGTTAAAATAAGGAATAAAGGGAGAAATCTTATCAAGAAATTAAATAAATCTGTGATGGCATCATATGCATAATCATAAATTATCATGGGTTTATAGAAAACTAAGGCAATCGCTTTAGCAGGCAGGAAATAGAGGAAAAAACAACAGCAAAAGACCCACAACGCCACAAATAGAAAAGGGCCCTTTGGCCGACCCCAGGACATTACAATTTTGGTATAAAAACAATTCCAGCATGAATCCCGAGAATACAACGTCATAATTTTTCATTTTTCTAGATTGTTAATATTTCTCAAGATAATTGCCTAACGAAACCCTTCTAGATTGGTAAAGATGTCAAGCAAATATTACAAAAATCTCTATTCAGATTCAATTGATGAATACTTTCCTGAGTTTAAAGAGAAACCAAAATACAAATATTTATTGCATCCGAATAGTTTCCATTTTTTAATCAAAAAGAAGAAAGAACAAAATAAGATAAAGGAATATACAGGTTTGGAGATTAAAGGGATGATGATGGCCATGCTTTAAAAGAGACAATTACTCACAGAATTCATTAGAACATACATCAATGGATATTGGAGGGACATCATTAATTTGGTTAATCAGCATTTGCAATTAAACAAAGATGAGGAGAAAGGAGAGGATGATTAGGGGGATGATTAGGAGGAGGAAGATGAGGAGAAAGACGAGGAGGAAAATGAGGAGGATGAGGAAGATGAGGAAGATGAGAAAGAGGATGCGGAGCGTGAAATGATTGTGGTGGATGGCTAAGAGGTTCAGGATAAATAAAAGAAAGGAAAAAGAAAACCTCCAAGAATCAATACTAAAAAATATATGCAACTAGAATATAGTAAGGACACATCTATTGCTGCCTATGAAATCGCTTGCTATCTCCATGCTTGCTGTTAGAAATATGATATATAAATCAATTGCCCCGAGAATCAAAACCACTAATACGAAGCCTATTTCTCACTGGACTGATTTGATTGAAAATACATATTTATACAAGAATAAAATAGTTATGAATTCAAAGATACTATTTATTTTAAAGTTGTTATAAAGAATTGCAAATCAATACAACATCTACAATGTGCCAAGCAAGGATAAACGGCTTAATTACTCCCTTTGTTATCTAAGATAACCAATATCTATAAGTAATAGTATTAACTCGTGAGATTATCCATAATAGATAATTTATCGCGTGGTTATACTCACATGCAAATTAAACAGCAATAAAAACATATCATTCGTTCTTAATTTATCCTTTTCTAAATTCTTACAATATATTAAATAAGTGAATGTATCATCATTTAATCATTTTTGAGACTTGCTGCTAAAGAGAGATACATGTCTCATGGTGTAATAGTTATCCGCATAGTGAGTCTCATCGCATCCCTATCTTTTATGCACAAATTTAGAATTTTATTCTTTCTTTTTCTATGTAAAGGTTTATATACATCGACGTACCATCCAATTTATTGATTACTGGTCTGAGGAACGTTCCATTTATCCTTTGGAGTATGTGTGACGGTCTTGAGCTTATCATTAATTTCACCCGTGAGTTAAGTCTTATAATATCCGTCCCTTAACTTCTCATCATAATCGACACCATTGATGTTTTGGCCCTGATCTCTCATCTTCATCAATAGATAAGGGTTATTATTGGGTTTTTAAGTGTAGAAGTGCACATTTTCAGGTTGGTTGATATGGAACTATTCGTTTATTTTTTAGCACACGTGCTCCTTATGGAGACTTTAACGGTAGATACGCATTTCCTAAATGAAGCAACATGTACAGATACTGGATCTTTTATTTTTTTTGCACCTTCTGGACTTTTGCTGGCCATCTCTACTAAACAAAATATAACTTAATTGCAGAATTAACTTGATAATTCTTATATCGATTAAAATAGATTACTCTCCATATTAAACATTTTTTGCTGTGGAAAGAGAATATTTTAAAACTGTGGTTTTTGGTCTAATATTTGAAGTGATTGTCTAATTGAAGAGAATAAATAGGAATCATACCATGATTTTCTATAATAAACTTAAAAATAACTGTTAGTTATAGACAATGAACAAAGAACTTCTTTGCCCCAAATGCGAACGCTTTTACTCTCAGGAAAATCTTCCCAAAAAGCTTATCAACTGTTCGCATACTATCTGCCTTCAATGTCTTAAAGAAGAGATCGGTATTGTATGGGTTATCTCAGTGTGTCCAATCGATAGAAAACGAATCTAACGCAGAAAATACTCAGTGTAAGCCTTTATAAACAATGAAGATATACTGGAACTCATGAAGCCTAAATAACCAGAATAAATAGCATAAGAAACGTTGGTAATTTTGAAATAATAATCACCTGAAAAATTATCAAACAGCAACAGAAGCAATTCCATAAAGGTGGATGTAGTTTAATCGCAAGTTTAAATTAAGTCTTTTGTTGATGAGACTAAAATGGAAGCAGATACTGCACATTCAATTCCTGAGGCTGTTTAAGAACAGTCTCTACCTATTCCTGAAATTAAGTCAAATTCTCCCGTCAAACAAAAGAATATTCAATTTGATACTTGTCTACTCCATTCTAAAAGAGCAGATCTCATTTGTCTTGAAGATAAGTGCTTGATTTGTTCGAGCTGTGGCCTCTTCGGAGAGCACAAACTTCACAAGATCATGCCTTATGACAATTTTTTGACAAATTTCAGTTCATTGACTGAATAATGTCTGAAGACATATGAGCTCCTGAAGTAGAGGGAATAAAAATTAAGCCTCTAAGCAATCCATTAGCAAATAGCCATTAAATTTCGCTAAAAGAAAGAAAGGTAGATCAAGTCGATAAAAGGAAACATATCTTTCCTTGTTGATTTAGTTCGTCGGTATGAAAGAGAGTTGATTATTAATCTGGAGCAAACAATTAACTATAAGCAATCCAAATTCAGTGAGTCAATTTCTTTTGAAGATTTGTTATAAAAGAAGAGAGAGTATCAAACATCAGTTTAGAAGGTGTCAAATGGGATATAGGATGTTTTCAATCTATAAAATATCGAAGAATATATCCCCTTCGTTGACGAGAACAGTTCATATAGCTTCGTCATCAAAGAGGGGGAGTATTTGATCCTTGAAATTGATAATTACTGGAAGTAAATTCAGGCAAGAATGTAAGTGGAGATAAATGAATTTAGCGTGAAATTTAAAGAAGTTGACATGGATTTACTGAAGGATATTTCTAAAATTGAGAGTAAAGATGAAAAGGAAATACTCAGAATAATCGAATAAAATAAAAATAAAAATTTACAAAAAGTTAATGGGAAACTCACCACGCCCAGACAGGCAAAGAATAATATGAACTCCAGCACAGGCAAGCCACCCCTCAAACCCAGCACTCCAATCATCCAAAATAATAACTAAGAGGATCTATTAATCTGTTCCAACTAGTCTCAGTAATAACGATCTCCTTCCCCTCCCCCTAAAAACCACATCAGCCCAATCCAACCCGTCCAAATCTTCGAATACAACATTGAAGCTCACTTTGCTGAATCAATGAAAGAGCAAATCTACACATAAAAAGCATAAGAAGCTGAAATCAAGTTCATTTAAATACCAATGACAAGTTCACTGAGGAACTCAATGTCACAGAAACGATTACAAGAAAGAAAAACTGTATGTCCGGTTAATCGATCAATTGGAATCCCTTATAATTCGAATTATAATTCAAAAAGACCTGATGACAGAAAGGAGAATGATATGCAAAGTTTGGCCAGACGGAATCACGGATCTATCTCTAAAAACAACAACAATAACAACTCGAATTTTACTACAGAGAGGGAGTTGCTGAGCGTTCTTAATGAGAAAAATGATAACAAAAAGAAGAAAAGAATAGAGTTGCCTGAAAAGTATGCAAAGATATACGATGATCTTTGCAAGGACAAGTTGGATATCCTCGATCTGGGAGGAGCCTTTCTGGGAGACGCCACGATGCTGCACATCAGTTAATTCTTCCCCTCTAGAAACAAGCTGAAATCCATCAAGCTTATGAATAATAAGATCAGCGATGAGCTTTTCCCAGAATTACTAGCCCGATGCCATCATGTTTACTCTCTCAATCTAAGTTACAATTTATTGACTGAGAGAAGCTTGTAGTGGTTATAGAGAGAGGCTGGAAAATTGGGTGAGCTGCAAAACATCACACTCAGCAACAACAAGATAGTCCTGAGGAACGTTAAAGACCGGTTGTAGATCCTAAGGAAGAAAGGAATAAAGGTCTCACTCTGATGTTAACTTGCTAATTTAAAAACAAAATGCTTATATTATAGTATACATATCATTAATATTTGAAAATTGGCTTAATAGAGAAGACCTGACCGTTGAGCAGTCTGGAGGATGGGAGCATCAGGAAGTGCTGGGTTTTGTGGACTCTAAATTATGATGATATCTGATTCGAGTTGGTGGTCGCATGAACTTGATATTTTCTGATTTATTTGTAGATTTGACCGCCCATATTTATATTCATTTTGCATGTCAATTCGCGCCGAAGACAAACTGCAAACCTTCGAGGATTTAAGTCTGTAGCCCAAAAGTATCGCTAAGGCGTGTTCTGTTGGCTTAATAATCGACTCTACCAACGCCTACTACGATGAGAGCAAGAGCAAGTTCGTGAAAAAGATTAAACTTATTGACGATACCTTTAACACTCACAAATACAATCCCCATCAGAAATTCCCCTATCTAACTGTGTTTTTCTATGCTCCTAAAATTGAAGATCTCCCCAACCCAAGATCCATCGGAGATATTCTCTATCTTCGCAGGTATGCGTTTTGCAATACAGATTCTCTTTCGGTAAATACAACGATAGTTTCCAGGGACATTACCTTGAAGCTCAATACTGCTCTTGGGCCTTGCTTAAAGGTGATACCAATTCTACTGAAGCTGAGGAGTATCAGACGTCTCGTTCTGGTATGGACTTCAGCGAGTAGAAATACTAAAATTTAATTTCCAGAACCACTTAGCTCAGAAAATTTGGTCGAAGCTACTTAACTACGACCAGTCTTCTGAATATTTTACCAACTGGTATTGTTCCAAAGGATAATGACATGATTGTGAAAGTATTAAAGATTTCAGAGGAGGGATTCCGACTAACAAATGGCAAAGAAGAACTGACCTTAAAGAACATTTTGTCTTTCTCAAAAGAGGGAGATATTGCCAAACTGAGAAGTGTGGTTAGATTGACCAATTAAGGCCATTAGACAACTGTTGTTCCCAATAACTTTACTTCCCTCATCAGCATTCCGGAGTGGACATACGACAGTCAATTGTTTATTAGAAAGAAAAATGGAGCTATGGACATCGAATAAGATGACAGTATATACACAAGCCTTGCTCAACTAAACTCTCTCCCTCTAAGTATATTTTTACCTATGAAGATGAATGCGAGAATAAGAAATATTTTGTAAAGGTAGAAGTAGCTTCTGCTTCTGCAACTGAATTTTCGACTGCTCTCAACCACTATGACGAGCAGAAAAAAACCCTTTTCGATACTCCTAGGAAAGGTACTATTCCTGTCTACAAATTCAATTTTGTCTCCTTTGATGAGTCGTTGGAAAAAAGCAGTAAATTTTCTGAAATTTGGTTGTTTTCTTATGACGGAAAAGGCAGTGATTTTGTTGATAGAGTCAATCTATCTGATCTTAATGAGTTTTCAAACTATACTGAAGAGAGCAAATACTTCACCAAGAGAATCGAGTCCATCCTAAACGCTGAGTTCGTGAAGATGACAGTTGAAGTATTATCCGATGGCAAGGGCAACAGAATCCTCCGCGCTTTGAGCGTTAATTGATTGATGATTCCAGATAATAGTAAAATTTATCTTTAACAATCTATTAAGTCCATTTCCCAAATATTTATGATTTATCCCCCAACATATAAGCAATACCCTGCTACTAAATTTAAACCAATTCGGTTATAATAGTTAAAAATAGTTTTTCATGAATTTATCCCCCTCTTGTGGATATGATGGGAATTCCAACCTCCCATAAATAAGTAGATGGGAGAATACATTTGATATCGTTAGGATGGATAACAGATATTTCATAACTCCAACTTAATTCAATAAAATATTTATTCTAATCTTCAACGATGAAAGATAACTCGTTCGTACTATAAAACTATTTTCCGAAAAGCAGAAGCATCTTCACTTCGTAGGCCATACGGCGCAACTCATTGATATTTGCCATCTGCATGATTTTGCTGCAGATTGGACTTAGTTTAATTTATGGATTCCTCATCATGATCCCCACTCAATACATCAACATCGGCTCAGTGATTACCATGATCGGACTAGCCATTTTAATAATTGCAGGTAGATATATACTAATCTAGGCTTTGGACTCGTCTTTGGATATACTAAACGATTGATATGGAGTGGAATTGGATTTAACTTCTTAATCACTGCCCTCTGCCTCGAACTCTACCCCCTTATCAATGATTTCTGGACAAGAACATAAATGTAAAATGGCAACTCGCCTCTCATCAACTTTCAGAGTTTTGACAACAGATTTTACAATCTTTATCTTGCCAATCGGGATATAGCTAGTGGAGGGAATTTCACCTTTTATGGCAATTGCATGACAAACGCACTTAAGTGTGCCCTCAGTATTTCTGTTGCCTTTTCCTCCATTCTCGGTAGAGCCGGACATCTGTAGTGCTTATTTGTGGTTCTATTTGGAACTGTTGGATTTGAACTTAACAGACAAATTATACAGGGAAATCAAGGAGATGATGCCTTTGGCACATTTTATATATTCACTTTTGGAGGGTTCATGGGTTTAATACTGGGACTGTTTTCCCTGATCCGTGAAAAGCGGTCTGAAGGGAGAGAAGCCGGTTAAAATGGTAAAGTAATTGAATCCGTTGAAATATCATTGAAGAGATATACAGGCAAGGAATATTCTGTTCTCTATGCTGTGTTTGGATCTTTAATCATCTTTGCTCTCTTCCCGTTTCTCGCTTATGAAATTGATGCTTATCTCTTTTTCAATGATTATGCGAGTTATGTCAATCCTTTATGTATTATACTCGCCATGGGAGCAGGTACACTTGGATCAATCTTTATCTCCACTCTCATCAACGGACAAATAATTGCTCGTGATGCTATTCATGGACCTATTGCTGGAGCCATTGCAGTGGGAGCCTCATCTATGTACATAACGACTCCAGTATGGGCTCTAGTTGCTGGATGTGGTGGAGGTATCGTGCAGGCTTTGATTCAAAACACTATCTAAAGAGTAGGCATTAACCGAAGATGGATTGTTTCAACTGTTTCTTGGAGTCTCTTTGGTTTGCAAGGTCTCATTGGAGCTGGTTTTGCTTCTGGATGGAAGGCTATTTCTTACAACCAATATCAAAGCAGCAATTTAGTTCCAGCATCTATTGTGCTTTTTGATTTCAATCCTCAATTTGAATTGTATGCGGGTTTGATTTCGGCTGGTATCGGTGCTGCTTTTGGAATTGGTGCTGGTCTGCTCACTTTTATTGTTAATGGTCAGTCGTCTTCACAATATTTTTAGGATTACTTCTATTGGCAAAGCGATGATGGCTTAAAACCTGCAGTTGATAAATCCGAGCCAATAAGGTCCGAGAACAAGCCAGAGCCTGGACCTTCACCTGCACCTGAAACTTATCACGAGCCTGAAGAGATGGAGTTCGACTTTTCTGAAGGAGAGGAGGTGATAAACGAGTACGCATACCTGTGATTATGTTTACGATAAATAGATGATTATTATCAGTAGTATAAACTGTCGAAGATAATTATAAGCTAAAATAATAATAATCTAAAATAATAATAAAATAAATAATTTTAGGGTTTGCCATTATGAAGGTTCATGATTTCTAAAGCATTTTTTTATACTTTTTTTTGAGTTAGTTCTAATTGTCATTCATAAAATTACTATTAGTTATGGAGCAATCGCGTTAGAAGGTTAGATGATCTGAAGCTCATTTTAAATTGTGTCTATCAGAACATCAGAGGAGCTTTGCAATTCAACTGCCTGACAAAAATCATAAAATAGAGGTGATCAAGTTTAAAATATTTTAAATCAATAGATTATCTTTGATTTTCCTAATAATACAAATTTCAAACGCGTGAAAAAAGCTAAGTTCAAATTTTTATTCCTGCCCTATGCCAAGTGATTTTCTTTGCACGAGCTCAACTTTGAAGAAAGTTTAAATAATTTAATTTTTGATTTCCTTGTAAATTCTTCTCTTATCAACTATAGTACTATAGAAGATAATTATTAAATTATTTTATTTATGAGGGGAATTCTTCTATCAAGAAATAAGGCTAACAAACTGGTCATCTCCAATTCTAAGTCTAAAATAGTTAGATGCAAGTCACCAAGTGAGCCACTTAATCATATATTACAATTTTCTTCTTTTCATGATATATTGAAAAGTAACGAATTGCAAAAAACAGCTACTAAAAATATGGAAGAAAAACAGACGAAAGAAGTGCTGCAAGATTGTTAGAACCTTCCTGACATCAAGAAAAGCCATAAAAATATTCGCAGTTAGGTTCATGCATATTCAGCTTCTAAACCAAAGTGCTTGACTCAATCAGCATTTAAGACTAGCCCTCCATTAAAATTAACTCTCAAGACTTAAGTTTAAATTCCACTGCAATAAAAGAAGGTTTAAGTCAAAGATTAATATGATGATTTAGTCGGATAGATTGTATAAATATTAAAGCAAAAGTACATAATTCTGCAGAGTCACATAAGTAGTTTCAACATAAGAAAAGATAATTTTGCATGTCTGCTCAATTATCTGGTCGCATTCTTCAGCGCCAAGCATAAATAAAAGCTGGAGCAAATTCATGTTCAATATTAAAGCTTGAGTTCAATCAGATAGCCTTTGAATAAATTAGCTAAGCTGAGTAAAACATGTCAATTGAAGTAAAACGAGTAACATTGTACTCTCCAATCAAAAACGTAAGCATTTTGCTTTAGTTAACTTGATTTTAATGCTGAGCTCAAATATAAAAAGAATGAGTTAATGACAATTTACACAGAACAGGAAAATTGTTCAAAATAAATATAAAATATATTGAAATAGAAGAATAACTCTATAAGCTAAATTAAAATTAATAAAAAGGTCATTTAAAATCAACTGCGACATAAGATGGAGTTAGAAAAGGAGATAAAGGAGTATCAATAGCAACATGAAAAACTAAACGCAGAAATTACAGCAATGAAGTTGTAATCATAAAACCTGCAAATTTAAAGCAAAAAGATCTAAAATTTCATCCAGGACCAATAGAACAATAAAATAATAAAAATGATCGGTGAGTAGTATAAAAAGATAGAAGCGGACATCTATTAGTATGCAGTATACTTGCAATCGAATCAATTGGCATCAAGTATTGACTATGAACCCCACCCCTTTAGAAAAATGGAGGAACTCATTAATTAAGAGATGAAAAACCTCAATAAATCTCTTATCCAGAACAAGGAGTATCCTTCCTAAGAGAAGGCTAAAGTAATGAGGGATTTTGTGCTCAAGGCTATGGACATGTTCAAAAAAAAGGTAAATATTACTTTACTTAGGATGGAGAAATGATCAAGCTAACGTAGTTCAAGACTAAGTGCATCAAACAGTTTGTTAGCAACATGCAGAAATGGTTGGACAACTGGTCTTTAAAGCAGGAGTATCTGGTCAACTTGAGAAAGGAGTTTACTATAGACTTTAAGAAAAGTGCTGGCAAAATCACGTAGCTTAAAAATTTAAAAATTTGTCATTAGTGTAAACCATCCATGACTGAGATTTCACTCTAGCTGGAACGGCTTTTTCTAAAAATAGAGGAAAATTATAAATTTGGCAATTCCTTCTATTGATTTTCCAGTATTATTTTTCAATATAAAATGATGCATTGACTCTACCCATAAATATAAGATATATCTTCCAAATATTGAAAAGGTATCTTCCTTGACTTCATAAACTTTAAATGTATCGATTTCTGAGGTAGAAGTTTATGTCGTGATGTCCTATTCTATATTAAGTATTAAATATTGTGTTTTAAGTATAAATCAATCTTAATTACAAAGGAACATTATACGTTCATTCATTAACCTAATTATAAAATTTCAATAGGTTTACATAAAATGCAAGCCGAACGTCCTCCAACTGGCGAAGAGATACAGATACTAAGTAATAATAACTATAAAGTGCTGAAAATAAGAGATAAATCATCAAAGGCGAGCATTAAATGTCTGAAGAGTGTGTTGATCAAGTCAAATAAAAAGCAATTTATATATCATATCGAAAATCAATTCGCACACATCAGTGATTATATCATTCGTAGATTTGAGAAAGATTTTAGCAGTAATTTTGCTGAGAGTTAAAAGAAAAAAATCATTGTTACGAAGAACCATGCTCCTCAGGAACATATATAATTCGTTATAACCACTAAATATGAAGAATTGTCCAATCTACACGATTTTTATATTACTGATCGACACAAAATGCTCAGCCATCAACTTCAAATTTCAAAGTAAACTGAAAAATCTTTTTAAATATATTTCATATTGGAATTATTTGAACTTGTGATTAGAGCAGGCGGACTTGACAATTTCTTCTATACTCCCAAGAACATTTTTTTCTTAACCCCAACGATTAAAAAAACACAATAACAATCGTCATATCAGTGCCAATATGGCAAACTAGGGTTAAATTATACTTCTCTGACAGCAATTAAGATGTTTTTTACGAGAGAGGATATGAGTAAAGACGATTTCTAATAAATTTACCCTTGCCTGCCCCACGATTATAGTAAGTATATCACCAGTTAGTATATTATAAAAGATAAAAAAAGTCTTGATAGACTCAATGTAATTATAAAAATGAAAGGCTTTGGGTGGCTGCTGTTCACTTTTGTTATCAAAAATATTCCAAACCTTTTGTTTCTTGAAACTAATTAACCTATTTCTAGGCCATAAATGATGCAAATGATTGCAGAATCTCCATAAATTTTTAGAGATTTATTGGATATCGACTAGTATCGTAAAAAGATAAAGGAGGTTTCCAAGATAACTAAAATAGATCTAAGGGATCTTCTAACTTAAATATTTATCAACAATTGCTAAAATCTAACTTGGTAAAAAATATATATGATCCTATTTCCATCACATAATTTCGTGAATACAGAACAGCATCATCAAAAGGTCCTTAAGAATATGTGGCTACGAGAGAAAAATAAAAGTTTTTATGAAGACAAGAAATTAAGTTCTGAGACTAAACACGTCTATGGTTTGGCAAAAATGAATATAAATTTTCATAAATTTCTACAACCGGAGAATATAACTATGTTATTAGTCAATTCATAGTTTTCAGCGGACAACTTAAAGGTTGATTAAATTTTAATAAATGTAATTTCATAATACTTACCACAAACGGTCATTAATTATACTAAACAGCAAATTGATGTTTCGACAAAAAACACATGCACTTGTAAGGATTAAATTTACGGGAATAAAAAATGTATAATATACAATCACTAGGCTGAGACATGTGATTTGTAGAGTTAAACTTATAAAAATGTAATATATCATATGTTTTTTGATGTTGCCTGCTCGGAATTAAAGGCAGAATAAATAAAGGAGATCCCATAAATAGGAACATCGTTTACTACTTACCGAAACTAATAAGTTCTTCATCATTTACTCTTTCGTTAATCGGATATGATCACTGAAAAAGGTCGATGTAGTCAATTATTAGGCATGCAACTAAATTTATGGTGACTTATTTCATCATCTACGAATACAGATTGATTCATATATGAAGTTATAATTCAGATTTAAATTAATTCTATTATA
>Ga0302268_1001045_pt1 | contig 16409 bp, 10 predicted proteins | sample III_Bog_E2_1_FD_194554 | JGI IMG/M metagenome (GOLD analysis project Ga0302268, IMG submission 194554) | Peat permafrost microbial communities from Stordalen Mire near Abisko, Sweden - III_Bog_E2_1 | ecosystem: Environmental > Terrestrial > Soil > Wetlands > Peat | place: Sweden: Abisko...
TGATTTCCCCCTTATAATCGCCAACCTTGATGGTCATGTAGATCGGGAGGAAGTAGGTGACATAAAAAGCCATGACTGTAGAGATAAAGGAAATAACCACAACTGGAGAAATGTCAAGTAATATAAATAGCGCATTTACAGTGATCCAAAGTAAGCCGAAAGCGACTGATGTCTTGAACCACAAATTTGATATTGAATCTTTTCTTTTTTTAGGCATAAGCTAGATGATTTGATTCTTCGCTACATATGGAAAGATGGGTGATATGAGTAAAAGATAGAGAAAAGTAAGAGATCCAATAAGTGGTGCTTGAAATGATCCCTTGAAGTAGCTGATAATATTTTAATGGCCAGATTGAGGCTTGTGGAATATTGCGAGAGCTCCAAGTACTCCTACCAATATGTAAAGCACCACTGTGAGTCCATAACCGATGAATATTGCGAGGTCGTTTTTTTTTTGGTTTTCATTTTCTTTAATTATCGGTGATATGGTCGGATGACAGATGAATGCAAAACCGTTGATTGATACGACTGCTAAGAGGTCCTTGAGGGTGAGGGTTGGGAAATCAAAAAATGATGAATTAATGTTGTCAGTATTAAAGGGAATTGACACAATCAGTGTAATAGTTGAGATTACGAGCGCCCCCATTGCGACTGGACTCAGCATAAGGACGTATTTCAAGTCCTTAAGGCAGTTGAAACTAGCGAAAATAACGAGCAAAATTAGCTTAAATATTTTTTCATCTAAATCAAAATGACCTATATTAAGCGATAGTTACCGAAGAGGTCGACGAATACATCGTAGAAGACATCAACTGCGAGTAAGAAGAATACTGATGATACCAAAAATAAAGTTGCAGATGAGATAATTCCGAAGGCATTAGAAAAGGCAGGCCCGAGTTTGCGATGAATAGACATTGCAATATCAAGTTAATTTGGCAGCAGCTGGGCTGCAAGCAGCTTCAAAGTAAGACTCATCATTCCGGCGACGAATAACTGATTCAATAGGAAATTACAACAAAGAATATGTTGATGAGAATGCCGTATTGATTGAATTTGAGTGGGAATATGATCATGGAGCTGCCAATCATGGAGTTGGCGATAGCAATGCCAGTCATGAAAGCGGACTTGCCCATCGAATATAAATCTATTAATGTTAAAAACATAAAGATCACTTGATAGCACGTGGACCGATGATTTCTGATAAAAAATGATAAATTAAAATTGTCGTATATACAATATTTTGTTACTGATATAAATCATAACCATTATATTTCTTTAATTTTTTACTATTTTAACTTCTTTATAATATTTCTTTTATATTAAGTGAAGAACTTATAAGGCATCTCGACTGCTGGGATAGAAGGTTAGAGTTCATCAATAAAGTTAAAATAATATAAATATCTCGTTCGCATGTACCAATACCAGTTTTGAAAGAAGAAATATATTGGAGACTTGCAAAGAAGATAACTGTCAAATATAAATCTGAAAAGTAATGTTAAATGAAGGAATAAACAAGCGACATTTAATTTCAACTGATTTAATCAATTATTGCTGGCTAATCGGCAAATCTAAATTAATCTTAATTAAAACATATCTATTAGTAATATTTCAACATATAAATCAATGATCATCTCTCGCTTTTACAATTATCTCACTCTCTCGCGCACTTCCACCGTATTGGGCTCGTATTTTTCAAACTATGAAAAAGGCCAGTCTACTTCTCTCCAGAACAAGTAGTCTTCTATTAACTTAGAATTGTTTAAGCTAAAACCATCGCTGATCTGACGCATATTTTTAAGGAGTATAAAAATGATATCTCTCCGCAGTTATATAGTTTTGCAACGAAATCGCTTAGCAAACTTGTTTTGGAATCTGGAGAAACTCTCCAGTTTAAAGAGGTACATGATCTCTTAAAAGGTTATGAATAATTAGATATCTCAATATTTAACAAAAGAGGTAACTTATTCTTTATCAAGATATCACTAATATATTTTCTATCCTGAGAGGCCTTAAGAGGAAAAAATTTCAAATAGGCTTGTTTAATGATTTCAAGGCCAAGCTCGTCGAAAAATATATTGAGAAAGTTAATTAAAAATCAGGCCCATAGGACTTGCAAGATATGCTCAACGCGTATTTCGAGTTGTCGTGCTTAAAGAGTCATTATGCTTGCAAGTTCCTCGCTTCAAAAATTTTGATTTTCTTGTAAAAAGAAAAGAAAAATGGTAAATTCGGTCTCACCGAAAGCCAACTCAATTTTCTGATGTTTGCTCTGAGTACGCGTTAGGAGCTCAATAAGCAATAGTGCAAAATTCGGTCAATTCTACTTGATGAAATAGGAAAGGATGTCAATGTTATAAAAATTTAAATTTTGGTGCGACTATCTTCTTGCCTCAACAAAATGGATATTTTTGATTTTGATAATCATGACCTTTCTGTCCTGAGGATGATCACCAAGCGTATCATCGAGAACATCACGGAATTCGATGAACATTCTATATTTCAACTCATCAGCGGAGAATATGTCAATAGATTTAGTGGTTTCACGAAGATCTATGAGGAGATACTGAAAAATATATTGGTTGAAATTAATGACAATGGATAACCCAATCTAAACCCAGATATTATCTTGAAAGTTTTCCAACATCTAAGCAACAAATTTAACCTCAACAAATTGCAATAACAAGATCAGCAGAAATTTATTAAATTCTTAGATAATTATACTAAATTAAGCAAGAAAGATGAGGCGAAATACAAATTGAATGGCAAGCTGTAGACGTTAATTCATCATGACTTCTTTCTCAAGAATTAAAAACATCTTATCTTGGAAATTCTAAAAAAACACGACATTCAGCCCACCATCAAACTACTCTACGAGATGGTCGTAAAAAATTATAATATCGTCCAGTTTGCGGAATTTATTAAGACACTGAATATTAGCGAGTTAGGTGACAATTATCGATACAAGTGCCTGATAATTCTACATCGCTTAAAAAAATAAAATTATGATGTCACAAACCAGCTTGAGCCACTTTTAGCTCTATTGAAGTAAAAATTTGCTACTCCTGAGACTTTCATAGAATTTTATCAAAACATCAAAAACGATAAGAGTTAAATCAATATCTATCGATTGAATTAAGCTCTTGAAGGATTGGCAGCTCATCTCCCCAATCCTTTCGAAACAAAATCATAGGATTTGCGATACAGGTACTACTATTTAGACTATAAATCTAATTCGATGACCAACTTTGACTTTAGTAATTTTCTTCAAACTAATGATAGCAACATCAATAACCAATAAGTATTAAAAATGGTCACAGAACATATCTATTAATCTGGAAAAGAGCTCTAATCAAACAAATGTTTAATTTATTTGGTAAACAAAAGGGTAAATATATTGATTGACTCCAAAGATAAAAAATGTATATAAATAGTCTTGAACTTTCTCTCCAAATATAACAAACTTGTAGTCTATCAAGCTTTAGATAGTCAAAGCGAGCATCAACTGTTTCAGATTATCCGCAAAATTATGGCCAAAATTTCAATTATAATTTAAACTGAATAAATCATTCCCTTTGCAAATGTACTAGAGAAGTACCTCACTCGCCGCTTTAAAAACTATGATGTAGAGCACAATTACCGCAGTCTACTTTTTTTGCTCATGAAGAATATTAACATTTTTGCTGGTAAACACACCCTAGGTAAAGCAATAATTTCAGAGAGTCTTAGATTGAATATTCTTAGCGCCAAAGTGCTGTAAAACATAGATATGACCAAGATTTCACTGCCGTACTTTGACAAATTAAAAATCGGTTACATAAAGGATCCACAGGTATGTGAGCCAATTTCAAATATAACGTTTAACTCATTAAAGATTTTATTAAACAATCCAAACTATACCTAGTTTGTTTCTAAAAACTAAGGTAAAATAATTGAGTTAATTGAAAAATACAATCCTTTTGAATTATTCAGCTATGCAGTTTACTATAATCAAATTAAAACTTTCCCTTCTTCCATCCGAATTCTCAAATAAATTCTAAAGAACATTTTGGAAAAGATCAATTCATTTTAAAATATAGATGTCATTGGATTTTTCAATAATGCTTTGAACAATAACTTCTATAATTTTACACTATGCAAAAAAATTACTGAAAAAATTGTAAATGCAATGAGCCAAAGGATAAATCAATATTCCATTGAAACTCACTGCGAATTGGTCAGGTTCATCGTCACGCAGGGTCTTAATTGCAATGAGTACTACCAAAAACTTGTTGAACATTTCGAAAAAACAGATCAGTATAGTCGATAAACCCGTGATGAACTTTTCTTTAGAATGGCTCACTCTACTTACCCTTTTAAAGATGAAGACCTCAAGATTGTATAAAACTTATTAAAAAAAAACGTTTCTCAAGCCTTATTCTATTTTCTGATGCTGGAAATAAAAATGACCCCTTAGTATCGCTCATAAATCGCATCAAAAATATCAACAGAAATGAGCAAATTAATTGGTTCTCAGCTAAAAAGCGAATCAGCAACTTCCTAAGATCATAGATAAATTTCATATAATAAAATTCACTTGCAATATTTGAAATTAGCCTACCCAGAATAAACCAAAACTCTGTAGATACCTGAACAAAATCTACATAGCTATTCTTTTTCTGTAAAGCCTAAGAGCACAGAGATATTTGTAATACTGATAATATTTAGGAATAAATCGGTAAAGTAACTTAAAATGAGTGCAAAGTGATTACTCAATTCGGAAAATAGAACTTTGTTTTTGGAATCAAGTAATTCTTTCTTACTCAGTCGCTTTATTATCATATTCTTAAACCCCAAACGAATTGGAGCCTATTATTAGCATTAATTCCTAAAAAGAGCAATTCCCTTGTTGATGAATGAACCCGTAGAAGTCATTTGCCACAATGCTACCAATAACTAATTGGCTATGCTTGAGTATTTTAACAAATGTACAATATTTATCAATACAGGCACGAAGAATTTCTTGTCTGCAGACCAACTCTCTAAATTGAATGACTTCACAGTACAGCGCAAGAGAAAATTCAAAGCAGATAAGATCGAGACTGAAGTTATTCCTGAAGAATGATTAAAATTAAATTCTCTTATTGAATATTAACTATAAATATCTAATCTAATCCAAAAATTAAAATTGCTTTGCCATTCTCAATAACAAATAGGATAGGATAACAAAATCCTAATTATTGCTGTATTCGAAAATTATAAATAGTTCTCATTAATATTATAATAATAACCTCATTTTCAATATATTTAGCAGATCATTGCTTCTTTTATTTGTCAGAGTGTTTAGGCCGGAAGCTGGAACATAAACTCCAAGTGAATATAAGTATAGCCAAGCCAATACCGAAATAGGTGTAATATTTCATAAATTAATCGCTGACCATTTCGAACTCCAACTCTTAAAGTTTAGAATCTTTGCGATGATTGTAATAAGCATCAACAGACATGGTAATCTTATTGAATACATTAAACAGAGCCACAATTTCATTTCGTTTGTAAGGTGTAGGATATCCCAGCAAAATCTTTAGAGCAGTTCCGACCCCATAAGTCTGCATTTTACCAAACAAACGACACTTTTAGCATTCTACACAGTTTAGGATATGTGAAATGTTATGAATGTATCGTTGAATTTGTTTCACCTTGGGATTGTCAGCTGTAAAGAATTGCAAGACCTCCTTCTATTATGGCCTTAGATCATAGCCCTAAATCGAATGAAGAAGTCCCTCCATTAGTTGCCGAGCCTTTAGGTCATCAGTGATATTATCAGAAGCGATGTTGAGTTAGTTATGAAGATAAGGCGCCGCTTGGTTAATTGCTTTCGCGAGGAGGCGATGAAGGAAAAGCATATTGCGTATACGATTAGGATGATTCAATACTCTCTTTTGGTACTCTGAGTGATTGAAATAAAATGATGGCTGTTCTGCCGAAGCAAGAATTTGGTGATCACTAATATTGCGGTAGAATCGTGAAAGGTGGGTGCTGATGCTTGTATGAAGTCCACTAATTATTTAGAAGAGTGTCCTTTCTTCTGCGCACATATCTAAATTGTTTTTAGACTGGAAGCAATTTTCACCATAAATAAGTTACCAAATATAGGATCCATTGTAATTGGTAAATGATTCGACATTTTTAAAAATATCGAAGTATTCACCTTCATCGTTGGCCAAATCTTACACATGCCACACCCATTCTGATTATATGGCTTCACGTTCATTTCCCCACAAATCTTTATCCTTGGTGCCTCTGGTTGCTGGATCGGTGCTAGTCCAGAAGAAGGGAATGTCCTTTTCATCACAGCGACACACTGAGCAGCTCTTGGACTTACAAATTTTGTTCATGTGACCTATTTGACACTCTTGGTTTAGGTTTAACCTGATATTGCGGAAAAATTTGGTCTGAACAAGTTCATAGAGGATAGGAGCAGAGTCATGACTCATACGCTTCATAGGATCTACCTTGGAGTCATGAACCTTTAACAAAGAGTAGTAACCGGCTAGGTATAGTAGTACTACAATTAGGATATGTCCCAATTTCATTTTCTAAGAGTGTTATTATAATAACACATATCCTCACCTAGCATCTCCCAGATTGTTTAAATGTTAATAGTCATTATCCCCATCAATTCCTATCAATAATAGATTGTTTTAGCTTGTTGCTTTTGATAGAATTAAAAAACTGATTGTTTTATTGAATTAATTATTGTATCTTTGGGCCTGGTCATTACTGAGGAGCATTGAAAGTATCAATGTTATGCTTTGAATCAAATCTAATTTATTCAAAGTGACTTTAATCCAGTTTAATAGCGATTAAATAATTCAAAACCCAATCTCTAAGATGACAAACTTTTTCAAAAATGTTTGATGTTGGTTTTTGATAAAAATGTAGTATTATGATTGAATTTATCATTATTTGACAAGAAGGAAATTATTTCAATGATCTTGAATTGTTTACAAGATTAACTTCTAAATCAGTGGTATGGTTTTTATATTATATTAATACACTAATTTAAAAATAGAAATAGATGACTTGGTTTATGAACTTTTGCGCGCCTTTCATCCCCAACGATCCCACTATCAATTTTAATCGCTATGTACAGGCTTCACTCCTTGTTATTTATACACTGGCTTACATTATACTCCATATTTACTTTAGATGCAAGATGTAGAACTCCATTTAGCCTTTATCAGAACTTGAGGATATTCCTCATCGAACTACATAGCTTAAATCACCTCATATTGATGAATAAAAAAGTAAAGAAGACGAGTAAAGTTCCGCACAAAGCTTATCTCATCCTTCACAATTTGAAAAATCTGTTTCAATTAAAATCCAAGAGATAAATAATGACGAATGCTTTTAGATTAAAAAAACAAACAATTTGACAGAAAATAAAGGTATCAAAAAAGAATTAGTTACTATTTCCAGCAAAGGAAGGCTCAACGAAATATAATCTTATTTTCCCATTGTGTACGGACATTTTGCAGTGGCGGTCGGTGTAAGTATAATGTATACCCCATACGCAGAGCAATCGATAGCCTGTATTATTTACTAATTGCTTACAGTTCCTTTATTGATATTTAACGTCAAAGGATACCCTTTATGGGTAAATGCTATATGGATATGTACAAATAATAAAACTTAGTGATGGCATTAGTTGTGTTGTTTTTACTAACTTGCGGATTATTGTAAGTAGGGCAAAGCAATTGGGATATTAATAACCTCACCTGCTTCTCTACAGAGTATGTTTCCCTATATGATATATGATTAATAATTATCCTAGAATCTATCTTAAAGAAAAATTTTGTAATGTCATATTCATTTAATTTACTTAAGAACAGGCCATTTTGTCTTTTTTCTAAAATTTTATTTCCCATTTTGATATATTCACCAACAGCTTGCCATGCTATCAAAATAATAAATTATCTTTATTTATACTACTGTACCGATTAACGATTAAATTCGTTATTATTGAAATCTAATAAATGCTTTACCGCCATCGATTCGCTATGACTGGCAAACTAAACTTCAAAATGCATACTCCCAAAAGATGTGCTGATGAATAAGTTCCTGGTGGGCATAAAACAAAATTAATTGCAAAAAGAAATATCAAATCATGCTAATGCAGATGCAATCATCATCGATTTTCAATTAGAAAAATCGATAATGGATAATAGCGCAAACCATTTACTTCATAAGACGATGAAATTTACTATAATTTTTGTCCCAACTACGACATGTAAAGTTTAGTTCATATAGAGTGAACGACCATATCGAGGGTGGTTTTCCTCAATACAATAACGATTATTGCAGCAATACTCCAGCCTTTATAAAAAAATATAAAGTATTTTAGTATTTATTTAGGGTTTTAACGAGAGAGATCGCCTATTATACACTTATAAAATAAATAACATCCTAGCAAAGGCAAATCAATAAACAAAGAATTGTTCTGAGAAAACAAGACCAGTAAACATTAACTTTGAGAAAAAAGATGAAAATGCAATGACTAATGAGATTATTTCGTAGTTTCGATTAATCTTATTAAAAATATCGGCCCAATGATACTTTAAACTGCCATTTTTATTAATGATTTAAAGATATTTATGAGAAGATAAGTGTATAATCTGATAATATACGTTATGCAGGAGCAAGTATTAATAATTTAATATCCACATATATTGAATTACTAAAATTCATCGCTATCCTAAAACCAATACAAATCACACTTCTTCTCTGTCCTAGTCTTATCCCTGTTTTGTCTTTCTCTTACGCGTTTTTCCTTAAACCTTGGTCGTCATTTTCTTCTGCTGTCGCACAAAATCTCTCAGTATCCCGACTTTTTAGTTATAATATTCGTTGAAGTTAAATCCGTATCTGTGCCCGAATCGTATTTGGAAAAGATAGTCGTCTAAACTCTTCTTAGAGATTCCTACCTTGCGTGCTGCTTCGTCTAAAGAATATTTTTAATGTTGTCGACTCTCGTCGATAGTCCCTGAATAATACTTGCGCCACTAGATAACCTTCTCTATAATGTGACCGATCCTCCTCTATTTAGTGCGCCGACATTGACGCTTACCCCGAACTGGAACTGGAATTTAATTCTACTCGTCACTTGGTTCATCTTTTTCCTTTTCTACATGACTAACCAAGTTTTGGGTTAGCATCAGTCTTTCGATGTGTGACAAACCTAGATCCTTAACCTTTAGATGTAGATGAGTCTTTAGGTCGATTTCCTTGAGATCAATGCGAACTTCCTCACTGACGGGGTTGATTCCACAGTGAATAAACACTTCACCCTCCGCAAAATAATAATAAATTTCACGATCTAAATTGTAGACGAAGTACTTTATATGGGTATGTTGTATTCCAACTGAAGTTGCAGCAATAACCGATTGAGGATAATGGATTAATAGTTTTAATTCATGCACTTGGATATGTCGACCTTCTCAAGAAGTTATTCTACAGAATACGAGGGATTGTTTTTTGCTTCCATGGTAACTTTGATATCCAGATACTGGATAAGTCGCTTCTTCTCCTTTCCTTCTAGTTCAATAAAACTGCTTTTTTTGTTTGTTTGCATATTATTTATGCGCACCATTCAAATCTGAGCAGATATTGATCGTATTTAAATAGTTTTCTATTGCATGCAGAAATAAAATTTCTTTAAAGTTGCATTGCTAATATTATTATTGTTAGTGACAATGCTAATCTAAACAAATATTAATTAGCTCAACTTCTAATATTTTACAATTAAGTCTGCTTCAATTTTCCAAGAAGGAAATTGCGAAAAATGAATATTCATGATTTATCATTTATCAAAGTAAGCAAGTAGCTCACTCGAAATTATATTTGTAATTTGATTGACCTATATTTATATCTTACTTCAACACACACCATGCTGTAAATTTACCCTCAGTCAGTCACCCGATTACCAAGTGGGCCCAAAGAAAGGAAAGAGTTTACCTGGAAGTCACTCTGCGTGACATTGCTCATGAAAAGATTGAGTTGACCTAGACTTCTCTCACCTTCACTGGAGATAGTGATGGCCAGAAGTACGCTTTTGCCTTTGAATTCTTTGAAAAGGTTAACAAATAGACCTCCAAGTGGACAAAAACTGGATTCCATCTCATTTTCGTTTTGGAAAAGTAGACTGAAGGCTTTTGGCCTCGTCTCCTTAAAACGAAAGAGAAAAATCAATATATTCAGGTCGACTGGAGCAAGTGGGTTGACGAGGATGAAGAGGCAGAGGAGGGTTCAAAAGGACTCGGCGGTATGGACCCCTCAGCAATGCAAAGTAATTATAAGCTTAATTAGATTTCGGTGGAATGGGAGGAATGGGTGGAATGGGAGGAATGGGTGGAATGGGTGGAATGGGTGGAATGGGAGGAATGGGAGGAATGGGAGGAATGGGAGGAATGGGAGGAATGGGAGGAATGGGAGGAGGTTTTGATCCCTCTCAGATGGCAGGTTCTTTTCCTTTTATATAGAATTAATGAAAAACTACAAGGGCGAAGGAGGATAAGAGTAAGAATAAGAGGATAAAAAGCCCGAGCCCGAGCACGAGCACGTTCATGGATAAAACTGCAACCATTAACATTGATTGATTGTTAAAGTCTATAGCCATTCAAACATCTAATCATATAGTAAATGTATTATGTTAAATCAAATTGTTTGATATAGAACTCTGTTCAAACTATTTGATCTCATTATGCCATTAATAAGAGGAATTTTCATCATTGTTGCTACTATCACCACAGTATGCAACTTTCATGCTATTCGCTAAATCGTAGCCGAGGGTAGCTAGAGTATTAACGGGTATGTCAATCAACCGAAATCAATAACTATTCCTTTTCTCAAATGCTTTAAAGTTTAACCTTAGGTGTAGTCCAACTCCAAGTACATCGATTTTAAACCCACTCGAATAGGCTTGAAATCTTTGAAGGACTACTCACTCAAAAATTAAGGTTCAAACATTAGTACTCTTTAGTAATTACGAAGTCCAATAAGCTATAAGCATCGCAACATACTTGTGTTTGAAGATTATCTGATGGTATTCTTTGCACCAAACATCATTCTAGTTATTCAAGAGACCTAATCAGGATTTTCAATCCAGAATAGATATTAACTGTAGAATATGGATCGCTTTGACCAATTTAAAATGTACAAATTGGGCGGGAGAGGAGTATTAGTTGTTTATAACAAACAACATGTCTATCTTCTCAATCAACGAGACTACTAAGACTATTCCCTTCCATAAATATCCACTATTATCCACATGCAGTAAATTCCCCAAAAAGATTAATTTTTCGCTGCAGAGTTCATGAAAGGGCTGACACACTACCGATTGTCTCCTTCTAACAAACAAATCTAAATAGTACAAAGATATAATGCCAATAACTTCGGCCTCACTTTCGGCTTTAACTATGTTGTAGACGTCAATCTTAAATATTACTAAAGTGATAATGTGGTGTATGTGCTTGATACAGTATTAGGAATCGTTTAGGTGGACGTTTTATCGTCTCCACCCAAAGCGAAAGTCATAATAAATCAAAAATCTTGTTAGTCTTTCGACAGTATGGAAAAAAGGCATTTCGTAATCTTGTGCCAAAATCAGGGTCATAGCACTATTATTGAAGCTTATCAATATTACGATAAAAAGCTAAAGTAAAACAGATATCGTAAAGTTGAGCCTATGTTTTTTTCTACATACCTCAATGATTTGCATGTAACAGATACCTACTACCTTGTTTACTCTTACAAAAACATACATGTATTTTGGAACACTCAAAAGAACCACCTACCTGAGACTCTATAAACGCAAAGTGAAATCCCAATACAAGGACTGGAAACATTTGCCATTCTCGCAGAAAATAATAGCAACTATGTGTACACTATTGAAACTGGATTACTAAAAAAATATTAACTCGGATAGGAGAGAGCTAGTCTCATGTTAAAATCAGATACTCCAGGAACCAAATTATTTAGAATTTATCTCTATGGGAGTTGTGATGACCTGCAGTCGCATGAGCCCGTTAAAAATGATGGAATACAGGCCTGCAAAGTAACCAAGAATATTTTATTAAAAATATCAAAGGAGGAAAATACTAAGCGAGAGGATTTTGGAATTAGCGCTAGTTTGATCGTCATTCTCATCACTATGCTACTATTAGTGATATGGATTTGTCTGAAGAAATATCGAGGGCTCGAGCGATAGGCCAGAAGGGTCCTGTAAAACTACAAAAAAAAGCGAAATAAAAGACGTCCCATCTGATATTCAATATGGTGTCTATTCTGCCAATAAGACGAAGCAGCATTTTAAGTATCAACATTATTTTGTTAAATCTTATCTTCAACGATGCAGTACAATCACTTTTTTAATAAAAATCCTAAAAATAATCACTACAAAGACTACAGTGAATAATCTTAAAACTTATCACATTAATTCAGTCGATAAAGTTGCTTCATAGATTCCATAAATTATTGTTTGACATATTGGATTTATTGTTTAAAAATTTTAATTGTATTAAAGTTAATAAAATAAAAATTCAGCAACATCTTCTACTTGGTTGCTGTAAATGCAAAATCATATGCTTTCCTATTTTTATGCCGCCGCTCTCATCATAAATATCAACAGAACCTTTTTCGATCTTGTTCATTATGACTTCAGTTAGAGTCTGAAACACAGAGTCAATATTATACCCAGTTTTAGCTGAGCATTCAATAAATGCCATCCCTTTGGTCTGAGCTAAAGTTTCTCCTTCTTCAGTACTAACTTATCGCCTATATTATTGTAATGATTACTGAGTGGATAGATCTGTTTTATTGCCTACAATGATAACTGATAGCTGTTAGTTTGTAGAGTAGTCTTTAATCTACTCCAACCACTTAACAATGTTATTAAAAGAGTTGCGTAAAGTAATGTCGTAGACAAGAATTGCTCCTATTGTGCCGCGATAATATGATCTTGTTATTGACTTATAAGCTTCCTGTCCTGCCTATATGTTTTATATATGTACTGTGTCCCATATTTGTAGTTGAATTGTCTTACCATGAGCGAATATGGTTTTAGATCCAAATTCAACTCCAATAGTAGGATCGGAGTCCAGCCTAAACTGTTTGTCAATAAACTGCATGAGTACGCAAGATTTACCAACACCTGCATCGAACTAGAATTACTCTGATCTCCAATGAGGATGCATTTTAATAGGTAAGAGTAACTCATTCGTATTATTAAATGAATAGTAATTATAAACTCTTACAAAAACAAGCTTATAAATTGACTAACCACTTTCGCCACTTTAACATTAAAATCAAGTCCCTTTCATATTCAAAGAAATTATCTAGCATTTAACATTAAATTAAAATAACAATTTTTCATATAATTTAAAAAAGACAGGTTTATTATTTTATTCTATGGTAAATTATAAGAGTTATATTTTTGCAATCATTTGAATATTGTTCCTTCAAGCTCTTCATTTCTCTATTTGTATTAGTAAATAATGGTGTTTAGGAGCATCTTATAATGATACTGAAATTATCCGTAATTGTTTTTCTGAAAAACATTTGTTGCTTCATAGTGATATCATATTTTTTAGTATAATTATTTTCTATTATTGTACTTCATATATTAAACATATATAATTTTCTAAAAAGGTCATATCTTGATTCATATCTATTTATCCATCTCACTGTTAGCAGTTAAGTCATTAATTTCTCTCTTAATGCTTGATTTTAAGACTGTTTTTTATTAAAATCGATTCTTTTGATCTAGCTTAACGGCTATAAATAACAGTAATTTCTTTTTTTAATTGATTTGTATTTTCCAATAAATTTTATTGAATTTATTGAGAGTTTCATTTAAATCGACTTCAATAATAAATTGCCGTTGCATCATTTGTATTATTCATCAAATACCTATAATTTATTGTAAATTTAAATACTAACTGCAGGAATGCATAAATAAACCAGAATAGTAAATTATTCCATTGCATCGCACGGGAACTCACCTTCTAAACCATTATAGAATCTCAATCATTAATCTCCTGAACAATGCAGCTCCTATAGAGTTAATTGGAGGGAACGAATAAAACTGAGCAACAGTAAAAATTGCACAATTTTTCATAAAAGAAACAATACTAACATGACTTAGGCCACAGAACATCAAAGCAACATCTAAAATCTCTCCCTTGAGAATTTGAAGAACTAACTTCAAAACAAAAATCGATATTTGCAAGAGTTAATTCAATAGATAGTTGTCCATGAGGAACTGCATAAGCAATAATTATCCCAAATTGATCAAGATTATGAGTAGCAGATATCAGAAATGCATGAAATGCTAAAGACACAAATTGAAAAAAATAGGCATCTGCAAAAAAGATTAGAGAAAAGTTTATGCTCATCCTCAAGCAGGACAAGCCCAGTCAAGTCATCAAACGATTCACTTCTTTTATATGATGATAATTATCCATCTAATTTATACTGATATATTGTTTATAATAGAGTTATCCAATGCAGATCAGCAGTATCATTAGCTGGATTTATTCGGAAGGATAGGGCTATTTTTGATCATGGATTGCCTGTTGGATCTCGTACGCATATGTAGGATGGAAGCTCGAATCATGTCAATAGCCATAGGTCGCGAAATATCATAACGGGTCCATCTGGGCTGAGAGTCAAGGCGGTCCATCAATCCCAAGTAGGAGTTTCGTTTGGCAAATCGTTAGAACCACCCCTTGCTTGCTTTGAACATTTTGGAATGAGCCAGTTGCTTAGCTTTCTCTTGAATAAGTTTCCTATTGAGTATTGCTCCTTAATTGTTGGCTTGCTAATTTTATATCCACTCAATTAGAGTCTTTTCCATTTCCATATTGGTCACTTTCCGACCTGCTCCTGCCCTTCTCTCACAAGTTTTTTTCCAACGGCAAAGATTATTAATAGACACTCCATATATTTTTGCTACCTGAGTAATTGACATGAAGTTGGTCTGTTATACAAGAAACTCCTTTGTCCGTCTGTCCAAAATGTTATACTTGTCCTTGGTCTTTGGGCGAGATAACCGACAAAAGTCATTAGAATCATTAAAATCATAAAAGGACCCCATTTCCATCTTCACTTCTTTAATATATTCAGCATCTTTATCTTCAATTTCTTTTTCATTGCCACTATTGTCCTAAGAAGCTTTCTCATTTGGAAGAGTAAGTTTAAGACCAACATTTGATTGCTCTTATTCCTCTTTGATGGAAAGGCGATCAATAACTTCTGGGGAGTATATGGTCTTAATGCTGAGGTCAATGAGGGGATGATCACTTTTTGCCTATTGATGTTCTTCTTCGGAGCGACATTACTCCTTAACGATAACTTCCTCTATGAGGGACTTGTCAACAGCTTTGGATTTCTCTGAGTCTGAACGCGGCCACTGAGGTTCTAAGAAAAAGTAGTTCCTAAGGTGAGACATAGGTCAATTATATTTATGGATGAGAATCATTGTTAAAGTAAAAGAGCGAGTTGCCTTGGCCAATTGAGAAGACATCCACCTCCAAAGTTTGTATTTGATAATGTAGTGGCAAATTAACTATGCTTATATAATGCAATAAGGCTAAAAATGATAAAGGCTAATTAAGAGAAAGTGAGAAAATGGGAGATGATCTTGCTTTATTTTATTTACATTCATCTTGTTTAATAAATTTATATTTTTTGATACTTGAATATGAGAACAAATTTTTTTGAAATATTTGATCTTTATTGGAATGATTCTGAATTTAGACATAGACATCAAATTTGTGACCAGATAATCATCATTACACGATGGTTATTTTGATCACTTTTTGGACAGAAGCATGTTGCCAATCTTAATGGCAGGTGGTTTGTTGTGGAAGAATTCTTCAGCCACTTCCTTTTCCTCTTTTCCTTATTTTTGTTTCAACTTGGAAAAACAAGTTGCTTTACAGAAACTGTAGCAATATATTTCCTTGCACTCAATCCTAAAAATTTCAAGCAATTTTTAATAATCAATAGAGTCCCCAATTTTAAATGATTTTACCAACTTAAAATATTTCTTTAAGCAACCAATTCCTTGACTGAGTTTTTCTATCGATGTTTCCTCTTTTCTCTTTTTTATTTCATCATATTTTTCACGTTCAGTTAATCCTTTCGGCAGATTATACCATGGTAGATCTTTGGAAGCCAGATAAACTAATAAATATCCCAAACTTTCAAGATCATCTTTGGGAAATTGTTCTAATCCATAATGAGATGCCAGAGGACAATATTTTATGGTACCAATTTCTCCACTGTAAATTTTTCTGGAAGTTGTCGCTGTTTTTTTAAAAGTTCCAGCTAATCCAAAATCAACTAAATAAACTTTATGAGGATTATTTTGATTG
>Ga0302268_1001046_pt1 | contig 16408 bp, 17 predicted proteins | sample III_Bog_E2_1_FD_194554 | JGI IMG/M metagenome (GOLD analysis project Ga0302268, IMG submission 194554) | Peat permafrost microbial communities from Stordalen Mire near Abisko, Sweden - III_Bog_E2_1 | ecosystem: Environmental > Terrestrial > Soil > Wetlands > Peat | place: Sweden: Abisko...
TCTGACGCTCATTTCTACGAAAACGTGGTCAGATAAGCCATATCTATGAAGCAATTGGACAGTAATCTGACCAAATAGAATTGGTAATCAGACATGTTTCACTTTTAAGCTCGGGATCTCTTCGACGTTTTTGACAATTTAGAAGATAAATTCCAACCTACTGATCCAATCAGCGGCTACTGTAAGGCTACTGACAGAGGCTTCTTTGTAAGAGCGGGTATGCTTCAATAGTTTGAAGCTAGCATTACTTTTGATTGCAATATATAGATTCAAAAGCAGCACATCGTGGATTTTTCAGTGAACCTCCACTTTTATCCAAGGGCTTGGGTGAGGGAAACAAAAATATATTTTTCAGCCCAATCATGGAGGGATTCAAAATATTTGCTGACAATTGACTACAACGATGATTATCCTGTCAAAAGTGATCAAATTGCGAGGGAAAAACTGGAAATCACCCTTCTGAATCTAAACAAGAGTCCTCTTTTCGGATCAGGCTGGCCATTAGGTCCTTCTCGCGCAGCTGGTTTTAATCAGTGGCAGTATAACTCTTTGCAAATTTGGGATCCCTTTAATTCTCCTGCTCCAAGTTTAAATCTTGAAAAAGAAGAAGCCCTAAAATGATCACATTTTAAGCAAGATCATTATTAAATTTGCATTATGATAAAAACTATTTGATTTCAACCCTTAATTCAGTTTAATGTTGCTTTCTTACTTTCGGCAGTGGCTATATTTATTTCAAAAGGATCGACATTATCTAGCAACAAAGTATTAATTAATAGACTTAATAATTCGAATAAATTTAGGAAAAAATGCGTGTTTTTTACATCAGTGCCTTTTAATGATTTCTAATCAAAGTAGTATTAAATTCTCTGTAAAGATTTGGAGTAATAGCGGGAATTCCAGCAATCAATTTATCAAAGTGATAGTAAGATATTTCATTTTTTTTAGAAAAAAAACAAATATTTCATAAAGATTCTGTCTGTCGGCTTTTCACAAAAAAACATCTTTTATTTTTTTAGTTAGGCTCAGCTTGAAGCAGTTGCTCGGAAATTAATACTAAAATTTTCAGTTGAATTTGTATTTTTAGTTTAAACAAGATGCGAGGTAACTGAACTCACTGTTTTAACATTTGACTAATTTCCTAATACTCTTATGTATCTTTTCCTCTTTTCGGATTAAATAATGACAAAAAAATTTCAAATGAAAGGGCTATTTCCCCTTACTTTTAAATTGAGTTTAGCTTGAATCAATAAAATGATTTATCTTTTCAGAATAAAACAAATACTTCTAAGAATGAAATATAGAATGAACGGTTATGAACAAATCTCTTATTTTTATTTAATATACTGGCTTTTCATACTGATTTAATCAATATAATCGATTAACTTTAATCTAAACTGTCAAAAAATGGTAAATTATTGTCTATCTTTTACATGTCTCCACTTTCTAAAATTACCAATATTCAAATAGAATTCAAGAACAGATTTATTCATTATTCGTTAAAGGAGGTTTTTCTCGTAGGACATTAAGTATTATGTCAAAATTTAAAGTAGGTTTTGATGCTTTCCCTCAGTGAGATCTTTTTATCAATCTTACAACATTAAGATATTGTTAAACAATCTAAAAAACTGATTGAATAAATATAGAACATGAAATGAAAATACAAAATCATAGTGGTCTTGGATTTAAGGGTTTTAAAATTAAATTTAGTGAGCAATAAATATAAAATTAAATTAAAGTAAAATAACTATCAATATAAAGTCATCAAATTGGGATAAATTCATGAGTACGATAGTGGCATGAGCATTCACTACAAGGTCTTCCCGAGCCAAACCAAAGATCCATAATTCCTCTTCCAAATCTATTGCAATTAAATACTTTCTTTCCATTACATATCCCACAACAAATCTTTTTGCATGTCTTGCAGTAAACTCTATTATTTCCAATGTGCAGTGTTTATTTAAGCCAAGTGCCAAAATTGTGTTCATAGATTTGATTCTTTAAGGCGTTATTCTATATTTCGATTTCCATCAGATTTTCCTGTAATTTTTTGTTCGTCAACATTATCTTTTGTTAATTCGTCAGTTCTGTTTTTTAGAGTGGTAAGATAAAGATTCTTTTTTATTTTCTGACAAATATTTTCAAGGCCAAATTTTTGTTTTAATCTATAAAAACATCCTCGCTTCCATATTCCTTCAATTATTCATAAAGTTCAGTTGTATCATTAATTATGTTATGAAAATGCTATGGAATGGTATCGTTGCTGTAGAAGCCTTTAAGCAGTTCCTCGTTTTCTAATGAACTGCATTAAATTGTTAAGTTATTGGCTTCCAGTCTGAAATTGCATTGATAATTTGAAATTTTCCTCTCTATCATTACAAATAATATATTATTGATTATCATGCTACTTGAATTATGTGGATTTTAATTACTCTCTTTTTCCTTTTATATAGATACTTTCTTTATATCCACATCATAGCAAAGGAAGCGTTGATAGTATCCTCAAAAATAAATATAAAATATAGAACCTTTATATCAATCTTATAAAGTTATAGAATGAACATAATGCCCGAAAAGAGAGCGTGCAAATTCAGTAAAAGGTTATTAAGTTGGATAATAATAACAAATTAATACATTCTCAATAGTTTCGTTCTATAAGCCATTCCGATTTCAAAAAATTATCGAAACTTCGTTGCGTTTCTTCAGAATGATTTATCTTACTCAAATAATCGTAAAACTTATTTAATGAATTGATGGCATCTCATTTGTATTTTATTATTATTATTTACCATATATTTCAGTTTATAGCGATTGATTCCTAGATTTGATATTTTGTATTTAAAATCATACTTAACATCGTTATTTGACATCATTGCGGTTAATTGTTTTAATATTTTTCGATGTTGACTCCTTATGTAGAGTCATCGAATCAAAAGAAAAGAAAATTTCTATTATATTGGGCTCCGCAAACTCAAATGATACAGTTTATCCATTTAAAGCTTTATTTTTTGAAATTCAAACAAAACATTTTTAAAAAGGATAATCGTTGATAAAATAATTGTGATCTTAATGATACTGAGTCTCAAAGCAGGATTTAGTACAAATATTTTTCGTTTTAAATTTTATAATTAATATGGTAAATAGACTTAAATTAACGGTTTAAAATTATTAAAAAAGTATGAAGGAATAAACGTTGTTTTCAATGAACAAAATGGTCTTTATATTTAAAGTTCTTGAAACAGTATAAATGTTGCCCAATTTATCTAAATCTATTCGCAACGGTCCTTTCGTATTTATGTATCTCCTCAATTAATTTAAAATATATTTTAAAATAAGTATGCAAAAGCCTGTTTGGCGTTATAACTGGTTATTCGTTCTCAATCTTTGCCTGCTATTATTCGTAAGTACTAATGCTTCTTTTTCATACTATTGTTAATAGTCTTCATCTGTAGCATATTGCTCTTATAATTCTTATGGAGGAAGTTGCGCTGGTGCTGGTGGTTGTTGCCTATCATCAACTTCAACTATAGCAAGTTACACTACTTCGAGTTCATTGTGTTATAACTGCCAAACGCCAGCTATGACTACTACATATACAAAATATGGTACTGATTCATCAGGATATAGTTGTGATTGTGTGATGACTCAGTACACTCCTTCCTACCGTATTTATGGAGTGACTATACCTGCTGTTACTCTTAAAAATTGTATGAACTCTTGTTGTGGAGATTCTGGTGGAAGTTCTGGTGGTTCAGGATATTCATATGATATCTGTTCAAACCCAGCCAACTCTAGTACTTTGGCCTGCAATGGAGGGGGAATTATTGGAGGTGCAGTTGGAGGATTTATCGGCCTGTCACTCATCGTTTTAATAATATACGTTTGCTATAAAAAACACCAGGCAATTCCTCATATCTTACAAGTTACTGAAGGGACATTAAACACAACAGGATGATAAATATATATCATCATAATTTATTAAATAAATTGGAGTAGATTTGAAAATTTAATTAAACTGATGAAATATTTTAGATTTAGAATCCTCTTTTTGACAGTGTTTGTTTATTATTAATTTTTTATAAATAATTGAGATTTTGATGAGTGTAACCGTCTAACAAGTCAGAATCTGCGAGATATACTACAAATATTTTTAGATATTTGAATTTGAGTAAATAGACAGACTTGAGTTTTTATTATGTAGACATCTTATCTCATCAATTAATTTTGTAATACAATAAAAAATTAATGCAGAAGTCAATTTGGAGTCACAACGAGGTATTTGTCCTCAACTTATTTATGCTTTTATTCATCAGCACTAGTGCTTCCTTTTAATACTCCTGCTCGTAGTATAATTTGTGGGAATACTGCTCTTATGATTCTTTGGGAAATAATTGTGGCTATGGTGGTTGCTGTCTAAAAATGACAATCTATTTTGCTAACCTCACCAAGGTTGTTTCGATATGCGGAAGTTGTCTCATGCCAACCATCACTACTACATTTACTAGATATGGAACAGATTCATTAGGAGATAATTGTGATTGCGTCCTAACAGTATAATATGAAGCGATTGTGTCTGTTGTCAAATTTTGTGTAAACCAATGCTGTGGATCAGATACTTCTGGTGTTTCAAGTAATTCAAGTGATAATATCGGAGCAATCATTGGAGGTATTATTGGAGGAGTTGTAGGACTCTCACTCCTTATCATAATAATCTATTGTCTCTATATAAAAAAAAAATCAATAAAGTTTAAACAAACGCATACAAATATGAAGATCATTCTTTAAATGCACGTAAAATACCTTCATTGAACGGACCTAAAGTACCTTAATTACACACACTTGAAGGATCTTCATAGGGCACACTTAAAGTACCTTCGTAGAACACACTCAAACCTTCATTAAACGAATTTGAATTAAATAAATTTGAAGTAAATTCATCCCACATTTGAAGAACTGAAATTTAACATAATGAAATGATGTCTTATTGATATCTTCTCATTTATTTAATAATCTGTAGCAATTCTTTGAAATTATAATTAAGATGTGTCGAAGTATTCTAATTTGATATACTATCTTGTTTAGCAGATAAATCATGTTAAATTGGGATAATCTCTTGTTTATTGATAAAGCATAACTCCTAAGGAATGATGCTATAATAAATCTTATTCTATAGGAAGCCGGCTTTTGAGTAATTTATTGTCATAATATATAAAATATGAATTGAAAAAAATATTTTTATTCTTGAAATAATCTGATAAAATTAAAATTCCAGATTCAAAATAAAAGAATTTTAAATTATTATAAATCACATTCCATTTCATTAAAATCATCAATTTAATAATTTATCATAATGTCACCGTAATTTTCTGTTATTTTCAACGCGACCATATAGATATAATCCGAAAATTATGAGTCCCATAATTCCCAGTTTTTGCCATACACTCATTTCCCCTCGTGATCTAATCTCTTCTTATTTTTAGATGAGTTTTTGAAGTATTTTTTTACTCAAATCTTTGCAATTATGCCAAAGAAGGCTATATTTTCGATTGAACAAATCCGCCAAGCAATATAAGTCTTGAAGCTTTAATTTGGCAAAGTAGTCGGCACTAGTAGAGACAGTGTTATATTTCTTTTTAAAGAATTTATAAAATTCTCGATCCTCGGATCGTTCAATTAAAATTCCTTCATCGGAAAAAGAAAATCTAAAATAAGAATTCGTTAGGATAACGATGACTTCATGATGAACAGCATTGGTAAACATTGAGATAAAGGTTCGCTTTGGAAAACTTAGGTTTAACTCTCTTTAGATAATTTATGCTCTAATCACTTGCTCATCCGGATTATTCCGACTGATTTCATTGATAAATTAATCAATTGCTTTAGGGAGTTCCTAGTTGTTAAGATTATCAGATATCATCAGTTGAAAGGTTGTATTATACCCCAAAGATGCTAAACTATTACTTGCAAAGCTCATTTGGTTTGTTGGTTAAATGACAAGGATTTATAATTGTATAATTATTTTATTCTACATAATCAGTTGTTCTCTATATTAAATATTTTATGTTCATACCTTTACACCTATATTATTAAGAGAGATATCAAGATATTTCTTCGAGGAATATCAAAAACTAATCTGATTTTATTATAAAATTATTTCGTATAAAAAGTATTACATATTGAAAAGTATAATTATGAATATAAAATTGGATCATAATAATCAAAATCATGCTAACTATCTGGAATTACAACTGACATAATGCCTGTTTCTGATGTTGCATGCGGAAATTTTAATTTAATATCACAAACAACTATATTTTATTAATATAAGATTCAATCTCAGCTTATTTTTGATTGCATTGGAACTGATCAATCAATCGCTAAATTTTAATTTTAATTTAAGCCCTAGTTACATTTTCAAATTATCATAATTAATATTTTAAATAATCTAAAATTCAATGGGATTAAATCCAAGCCAAGACTATGCCTCCCGCAGATTAGATCTTGAAAAATTGTTTGAAGGTTTCTCCTTAAACGGTAAAGAGCAAGACATGATTCGAGGTATCATCTAAATGTGTGATAAGGTAAATATATAAGATATGATAGGATCTCAATCCAAAACTGGTTTCATTGGAAAATAAGCTGGATTCCTTTAGCAAAATACTGGAAGACAATACATTTTACCTCAAACTGGTGGCTGGAGAAATTTGCGCAGTTGCTGTCTTATATTTACTTTATCAAAAGCTTAAACCAAACAATCGAGAATGAGATGAGCATCATTGATAAACAATTCCAATTAAAATATAAAATCTTGAATTTAATATGTTAACATTTATCCATAAATATAAACGCTGAATTTGAGTTTTAATTTCATAGAAAAAGATATTCCAATTAATAAAATATTCTAAATTTTTAATTTTTACTATAATTCAAAAACCTGTGAAAACACTCAAAGAATAAAAAATATTGGCTTTCTGTAGTCTAAAGATGGGGCAGACCTCAAAGTAGTAAAATATTTGCATATGGTTGACCGGGTTATTCAAGTCTATTCATTATGTAGGCATATCATCAATCAATTTTATAACATTTAAAAAAAGAATGCAGAAACAAATTTGGAGTTGCAACGGATTTTTTGGTCTCATTTTATGCATGTTTTTCTTAAGGGGAATAAATGCATCCTTTTAATACTCTTGTTCACAGTCTAGATTGTTAGAAAACTGCTCTCAGGATTCTTCAGGAAATAATTGCGATTCGGGGTGTTGTCTTACATACACTTTAACTGTCGCCAGTTTAACCCAAGTTGTTTCGGCATGTTGTAGTTGCCTTGCACGATTCCCCATGACTACATTTACTCGATATGGAAAAGATTCATTAGGAAATAATTGTGATTGTGTACTAACAGATTAAACTCCTTCCTATACACTTTCAGGAGTGACTATGTCTGCAATGATTTTCAAAGCTTGTGCGAATTACTGCTGTAGCTTCGACGATTTTGGAGATTCGGATAGTTCAAGTCGTCCAAATAGTTCAAGTAGTCTAAATGGTTCAAGTAGTTAAAGTAGTTAAAGTAAGTTAAGTAGTTCAAGCCGTTAAAGTAGTTCAAGTAGTTCAAGCAGTCCAAATGATCTAAGCAGTTCAAATAATTTAGGCGGTGCAGATATTTCAAGTGAACATAAGGATAATAATTTAGGAGCATTAAATGGATATATTATTGAAGGAATATTAGGACTATTAATCATTATCATTGTAATCATATATTGTTGTTATAAGAAAATTCATGCAAGCTAAACTAACTCAAGGTAATATGAAGGGCATTCTTTGAATACATTTAAAGGACCTTCATTGAACACAATTAAATGATATTTTAATTGATATCTTCTCATTATTTATAATAACTTAAGGAGATTTTTAAATTATAATTAACCTTTTGAACTATTTTGATTTAATATATTATCCAGCTCAAATAAGAAATCAGTCTATTAAGAAATTGCAATACATCTCTCTTAATTGACTAAACATAGCTTTTAACAGTTTACAAAATTATAGTCTTCAGTCAAGCCTGTTTTAGTCTTTAGTATGAATGGTTACAAATTGAATAAAGAATTGAAAAAATCTCTGTGAAATAATGTTTTAAACAAGTTTAAAAAATGAGGCAATTAAAAATTAATTTATAGATGTGAATACAAAGGTATTATATGTTTATAAGACGCGCCTAAAACTAATATAATATTTAAAATCTCAAAGAACAATGGGGAGTTCATCACCATCCAAAACCAGAAGTAATGAGAGTCGGAGTTATAAATCAGAAAGAGTTTAAGAAAGAGTTTAAGAAATGGCAGTGAGAAATAGGGAGCCTGATGTTTTGAATCAAGGAACAGATGGAGTTTGTTGGGCCTATGCCATTTGTGATGCACTCGCAGCTCTTAGACTTCGGGAGAAAAAAAAATTCAATCAAACAGCCTACAGAAAGGCCTTAATCAAGGAGTATGGGAGATAGGGGCAAGATACGTCTAAAGTTCTCTCATAAGTTTGCGAAAGATAAAACTTGGAAATGATGGACATTTAAATGGGAGATCTACACAGAACTTTAATTGCAGATAGAGTGGTTGTTGCGACTTATAAACTTTATTAAAATCAATGGAACTGGATTTATGATCACTTTCGAAAGAACAAAAAATATATATTGAGATTATAAAATTTAACGGAAATTGGTGAATAAGGGGAATAAATTGGGCATGCAGTGGTCATCGTTGGAGCTAAAAAAGATTATTTCTATGTAAAAAACTCTTGGGGAAAACTGTTTGGAACTAATGGCTATTTCAGAATTGCAGCAGATGTTGTGTCAACAGGTCTATACGACATCAAAGGAGAATTTGATGATGAAATTCATTCAGAAAGCAGTGGAGAAGAACCTTAATTCAAAGCTAGAAATTGATTGTAATCAAATTATTATTGAAAATTTGATTCATAAAGAACTCTTTGATGAATTTAAAATCTACATGTAATATTTATTCATTCAAGGTATGCTATCTTTTGCTATTTGTTAATTTGATTTATCTTTTTATCAATCTTAAAAGATCTCAAGGAGAAAATGAAAGAAGAAATGCTTTCAGAACCAAAAAATAGGACAATACAAGTTGTCGCTATTAACGGAAGTCATCGCTAAGGAAACACTCAATTTATGCTGCAGTTAGTCCTCTAATCACTAAACAAAAATCCTATCTTTCGCACCACCCTAATCAATTTACGAGAAAAGAACATTTAATACTGCAACGGAGAAGACTATTACTGTTCATTAACATAAAATTGCTCATGTTGCAGGGATGATATGACCTAAATATTCAAACTGCTCGAATCTGCAGACTTAATTATCATCGGATCGCCAACATATTTTTTCAATGTGAGTGGAAGGATGAAAACTTTCATGGACCGATGCAATCCGTATTGGTTTAATAAAAAACTAAAGGGAAAGTCAGCCCTCATTATTGGAGTTGGCGGAAGTCCATAAAAATACATTCAGGAAATGATAGACAGATTAAAGCCTTGGATAACTTTTTTGGGGATGAAGATTGTTGCAACATATTTCACTAGGGCTTAAAAACCGGATGAAGTTTCAAAGAACGAAAAAACGATAGGAGAACTCAAATAATTGGTTGAGAAAATTTAATTAACTTTCACGGGTTGATTTCATTCAATTTATGAAAATTATTTTATTATTTTAAATCTGATACCAAAATTTCGAGAAGTGAGCTCCTTTTTCCATTTCAAAACTCTATATTGATAGCTTTATAGTTTTAATATCAACTTCTCGGCTGTTTTTGTTTTTTTAAATATTTCTTTATTAACCGACCAATGAAGAAAAAATCATGTAATTGTTTTCTCTGATATCATATGATTCGATATGTTATAATTTTTTTGAGAACTACCAATCAACATTTTGCTAAGGCCAATATAAATGAGTTAGATATTATAAGATAGATATAAAAGATTGGGTTTGATGGAGAATGACCCTAATAGCATATCAATTAAAAAAATAGAGTATAGTTTACACATAGTTTATTCACTAATACTATTGATATTTTTATAATCAATTTTTTTTGAATGATTGGAGAACTAATTCACAGACCCGCTGTTGAAAGATATTCCGTAGAAGCAAACAACAAAGTCAAATTAATGGAAAGAGTTCACGATCATAATATTCTTATTTATCAGAAAATGAAAACCTTTTTAAGTCCAAAAGGCTCCGTTACTTATAAAGGAAAGCCCATAAAGAAGGCAACAATTCAAACATTAGCAAATGGCACGATTATGACGGCGGGAGGTGTTGCTTTTTCAATTTTATTATGGGAAAATCTTGGACCTATGATTTTTTAATATTTATCATTCACGGCAGTTGAAACTGCTTAAGTTATAGCAGCAGGCTCTTCATTTCTTGGGACAATTGCAAAAGTTTTAGGGGTAATTGGAATTGGTCTTTTAGTTGTTTCATAAATTTACGGTGGATTACAGTGGAGATAAATGGAGTCTAAATTACAGGAAACCTTGGTCTAACTGGATAGTACTCTGCATAAAGAAATTTCAAAATTTAATTAGATTGCCAAAGATATAGCAATTAACGGATAGCTTTTAGGAATAGCAGATACCATTAATATTATTGAAAAGCAGAGATAATTATTGCATGCCCTCTTGGAATGATGATGATTTGAAATGAATTTGGCAAACATTTTTATAACATTGTTGCATTTTTCTTAATTTGAGCAAATTGATTTGCTGATTAAAAATATAATTATTTGTCTTTTTAGTTCCTTTCTTCATGTGAATTATCATTTACTTTTTCCAAGTTGTGTATTTAAAAACTTTACATTATTACTAGATAATGTTGAAAATGCCTAATCAAAATTGTCTTGAAGTAAATAAAACATCCTTAAATGATCAGGATCAGATAAAACTTAATCATTATTATAAGATTGGATAATAATTTCATTTTAGCAAAGAAAAAAAAAAAAAAGTGAAGTTGTTATCTGACACCATGGAAAGACAGGGTGACTAAATAAATCAAGGTTGACGCTCAGCAAGAGAAATTAAAACCGGGACTGGGACCGTATTTATTATTTTATTGTTTAACTGGAAAATCCATTGCTAAAGTGCTAGTTTTTGTCATTGCGTAATGGTTTACTAGTATAATAGCGTGGCTCAAAGTGCCTTTGAGAATGATCTATATCTATATCTATTATAAGATTGGACCGATGTCAATAATAATCCATTTTCTCCTCTATATTTATATAAATTCTTACTTAATGGGGCAAGCGATCAAATAAATGAACGACACACGCAAAGCAGGAGGATGGTAAACAACATTACCTTGCAAATGCTATATAAATGCTAATGGATCGCTCGACAATAATGAAGACTATGCAGTTATAGGAATTTACCATGAAGCAGTTCCAATGGGCTTATATTGGCCTGTAACAATCCTGAGATATGCAGTTTTTGGCCTAGCAGAAATATTTTTTAAATTCCAGCCATTTTAACATCACTGCATTAGAGTCACCTTGTTTTGCAATAGATGCAAAAATTGGTTTTATTTAACAGTTTAATTAACAAGAGATGGTAGCGAACAATCTTGGGGACACTATACTAATATTTATTGGAAAAAATTGTATGGTAATCTGTGGATTACTAAATATACCGACGTTCTTCGACTTTTTTGCCATGTATGGAGTGGATTGACTGATATAAAATATAATCCAATGAATAAGAATTGCCAGCACTATGCCAATGATGCTAGAATTCAAATCCAAAAGGAGCGAAATACTCCACTATTTTCCGATTTGATGAAAGATCTCAAAGATAAAAAATTTATTTGGGGTAGATACCGTAACCGTATTGATTATATTTGAAACAATAAATGGTTTATAAAACAATAATAAATAATTCTTTTCAAATAAAAACTGATGGAAATTATTAAAAACTCTAATAGCATTCAATAGTCACCAAAGGAAAAATAATTCAAATCATAACTTTAATTATTCTGGAATCATAGCAACAATTTTAGCTTTCATGGCATAGTTTATATCCTTTTCTTTAATATTATTCGTTTAGCTTACTTAGCAATGATCTGATTTATGTCTATCTGTATTTCTTAACTAGACACCCAAGAAATGGAAGTGATAAACCCCAAATCACAAATGCAATTATTAATGACTTTGCTGTATTACTACTACTTTAATCTTAAAGACCTGTATTGAAAATAATATACAGCACAATGCCCATTAGGATAAGAAAAACTAATATATAGAAAACTTTGGCTAGTATCCAATATTTTGGCCATTTAAATTGTTTTTTCCCTTCATATAAATTACCCAACACTTATTTCCAATTAATAGCAGGATCTCTTGAATACCAGGTTTCATTAACATTTTAAAATTGTGTTGTTGAGTTTTATTCCCAATCAATCCCTGTGATTCTTCCAGCTTCTTCCCTAAAGTATTCATTTTCGCTAAGTTGGCTTTGGATAACTACAATCATAAAATTATTATAAAAACAATATGAAATAAAAAGTATAAATTTTAATTTATGCATTGTTGAAAATTAATCATAAATGATTTGCTATAAAAAATGGTGTGCTTTTTGGTATTGTATTTTTTTATCATCCAAGTTAAAATCCACGAAAGAAAATGCTGATAACAGACATATGCCAAATAAATGTTATTAATATTTTATTTTGCTAAGACCTTTCAAATATTATTAGGAAGTCACTCCAAAGAATTTTGTCAAATAATCATCGACTATAAATATATTGATATTCTTATTGATAAATCACGATAGTTTCTTATCAGTCAGCTGAGTTATTTTGCTATTCAAGGCTTTATTGGTTGTCTGGTTCTTGTTAACTTGACTATTGTAATGAGCCTTTACTTACTTCATTTTTAGCAGCATCTCCTTTGCACTATCTTTTTTTATTGCTTATTTGCTGTTTTTACTTTGCGAAGTTGCCTTGTTAAAGGAGGGACCTCGCTTTTAAACTGATGGAACCTTTGGTATGCTCTTCTTGTTATTTGCTCCTGTCAATCTTTCCATGGCTCTTTTTTGTTTTTCCTTCTCCTCTTGGCTAAATTCTTTCTTCTCAGCACTACCAGATCGAACAGAGGAATTCTCGTTATCACTCTTGGAGCCGCTTCTATATTTTTGAGTATTGAAAAGACGTGGATTGACATTTGTCTTGGGTGGTTGATAAGAGGAGTTTATGGCCCTTGCTGGCATCTTTTCATCAGATGGCTTTTTTGGCCCTAAGATTTGTGGAGAAGTCCTGAGGAGATTATTGCGATTTTGACTGCTTGAAGGGATGTTGTTGTTCTTTTTGAGGAGATTATCCCTAACAATATTGGGTGCTTTTGTTCCAGCCTTACCCTGACTGCTGGCCACAGATGGTTCCTTACTACTATTTGATCCGTTGCTGCTACCCCTGCCTACAGAATGAAGTCGATTGGAAATTTCCTTAATATTAGCCTTTTTGGTGGCTTGATCGATTTCAGTTTGGATCTGTTTTATCTTAGCAAGGACTTTTCTCTCATTGCCTTTGGAATTAAGAATATTCCTCTTCACAGTTTATATTTATTTCACCTGTTTCTGCAAAACCTTTTTCTGGGTGCGAAGTTCACTCTCATAGGATTTGAGCACCTTCAAGGCGTGAGATTTTAACTTGGCAGATCCTCCGACACTATCTTCCAGCATAAGCAGTTCTTTGGTGATGCCTTCGACTTCGTTCTTGATTTCGTTAATTTATCTATCCATCATTTGGTAAATATTTTTTAAGCGAACAATTTCCCTATTTTCGTCTCTCTTTTTGGTTTGAGCTTGAATTTAAAGATTGTTCTTCTCTTTGAGAATAATATCAATTTCGACTGCTCCTCGCTTTTGTGTAAGTGAGTCTTCATAAAGCTTAATCTTCCGTTTCATTTATTCATTTTCCATACGCAACTGCTCGCCCGCATTGTATGTCTCTGACATGATCGAAAAAGATGATTGAGACTTGTCTGCCCTTTCCACTCGCAGTTCTTACAGCTGACCTTTCATCGTTTTGATTGCTTCAATCAATTTTTACTGTTAATTGAGTTCGCTCATGACAAAAGTAAACGGATAGTGGAACCTAAATGAAATGAGAAATACTTGTTCTCTTTGTCAGACAGAATTAGGTATATTTTTGTATTGCTAGCTTGCTTTGATGGAATTCCTCCTCGTAGCACCTACAATTCTATGGGCGTCATTATGCCGACATTCCATTTTTAGGAACTTTTGCTGAGAGCTGCGATTAAATTTGTGGTGAAGTCCTTCAGACTTATGACTTGTTTTCCAGCAGAAGCTTTTGCGATGGTCTGCTAGACCATTTCTGCAGTGATAGTTAGTTTCCATATGGAGGATGCTTCTTCGATACAAACCCAGAGCCCCTTAGCAGTAGTGGCCAGTCGAAGTTGGTAAGTTATTGTGTTTTGAAGGACCTGATAACTGATTACTGCTCCCTCTTTGATCGGTTGATTGGTCATGAATATTTAAATAATTTGCTAATGAATGACTAATTATATTTGTAATGAATGGTGAATTTATCGCAGTTAGATCAATCAATCCAATAAAAACATTAGTATTTAAATATTTTATTGTAGTTTCTATCTTTTGTATGGTCTAGTCAATAACCCAACAATAAATTTATAGGAGATTTTATAAGAATAATTTTGTAAGTTTTGCATTAAATTATAAAATATTGCAGATATGGAGTTTAGAAACGAAGATATTCCTGAAATTCACGATTACACAATAATAAAATAGCAACATCTACAATTATGATGCTAAAGAAATATAAATTATGAACACATAGATCGTCAGATACGATAAAATTAAATAAGATTAAAAGCTTTAAGATTGTCGATGTTGATCTCTTCAATTTTTTTTTTTTAAAAAAAAACTATATTAGGCCTAAAATAGTTTTATCTAAAAAATACGATTTTTACTGGCTAGAACAAAAGTTATAAAAATTATATTTTTTCAATGGACATAGTCAAATTAAATCAATTAAAAAAAAAAGTTTTGATATTATTATTAACTTTAATATAATAGTATAAACTAGCATAATTTTGATGCTTTAATAAATAACCTATCATTTCTATACTGAGAACTATGATTCCTGCCACCTTTTTAGTTGTCTTACTCTTAGCTGTCTTCCCCAATGCCTCTTCTCTCACCTGCAATGCTACCCACTTAAGTTATGTCGGAAAAGGCCCTCTTGGAAGATCTGAGGAGCTCAATCTCACTTTTGCAAAAATACAAAAGGAGATATCCACCTTGCCAGATGTTGTCATCACAAATGACTAAGGTAAACTCCAAGCCGGTCTATTCAATATCCAAGTTTCCTACTAATATGTTTCTTCGGAGCAAATGATTGAAGTTTTTACTAAGGGCACTATTATCAAGCATGGAGGAGTCGTCAATGTCACAGTTAACTTCGATTATTTTGTCGAAAGCAAAAAAGGTCCGATCAATGATACAGCCTCTGCTTTTGGAGTTAGTAATAGTGTGTCATTTGTTAAGAAATTTACAACTAACAAGGATCGACTCCTCAATTATTAATTACTAGATTATCTTCCAATTACTTGGTATGAGGAGGCTTTTCGTATGACCAACATCAATGAAAATATGACTCTTGATGTCTATATGACTCTCCGTTATATGATGAATCAAATGTACAACCAACCGTCTTTAAGATCTTCACTAGAAAGCAAAGTCAATGAAATATATGTATAAAAGCTAACTGAGTCTCTTAACTACTAAAAATACTTTGACAATAATTTTGACTATGTCTGGACAACTCCGGGAAAGCCAAATGCCACAATTTCCTTTACTCGAAGAGCCATCTCTGTTGACTATGTTGCTGAAGGCATCAGGCTGCTGTATTAGGTGCAAGCAGTTAACTCTACCAATTGGACATGCGGTAGTAATAACGTTGCGGATGGTATGTACTAATTGTTTAACAAAGAAATTGGGGATCAAATGTAGAGCTCTCTGACGCTCATTTCTACGAAAACGTGGTCAGATAAGCCATATCTATGAAGCTATTGGACAGTAATCTGACCAAATAGAATTGGTAATCAGACATGTTTCACTTTTAAGCTCGGGATCTCTTCGACGTTTTTGACAATTTAGAAGATAAGTTCCAACCTACAGATCCAATCAGCGGCTACTGTAAAGCGGCTACTGACAGAGGCTTCTTTGTGAGAAGGGGTCTATATCAATAATTTGAAGCTAACATTACTTTTGATTGCAATATTGAGATTCAAAATCAGCACATAGTGGATTTTTCAGTGAACCTCCACTTTTATCCAAGGGCTTGGGCGAGGCAAACAAAAATAGATTTTTCAGA
>Ga0302268_1001047_pt1 | contig 16360 bp, 16 predicted proteins | sample III_Bog_E2_1_FD_194554 | JGI IMG/M metagenome (GOLD analysis project Ga0302268, IMG submission 194554) | Peat permafrost microbial communities from Stordalen Mire near Abisko, Sweden - III_Bog_E2_1 | ecosystem: Environmental > Terrestrial > Soil > Wetlands > Peat | place: Sweden: Abisko...
TGGTTCTTGGTTCTTTGATCTTGGTTCTTTGATCTTTGATCTTTGATCTTGGTTCTTTGATCTTTGATCTTGGTTCTTTGATCTTTGATCTTTGATCTTGGTTCTTTGATCTTTGTTCTTTGATCTTTAATCTTTGATCTTAGCTCTTACCTCTTACCTCTCATTCCTCATTCCTCATTCCTCATTCCTATCAAAGTACCCCTTGTGCCATCATTGCTTTCGCCACTTTCATAAAGCCTGCAATATTAGCACCTTTTACGTAGTTTACAAAACCATCCGCTTCCGTTCCGTATTTAACGCATGCTTCATGAATGCTGGCCATAATATCCTGTAACCGTTTATCAACTTCTTCTTTTGGCCAGGTCAGTTTCATGGCATTTTGCGACATTTCAAGACCGGATACCGATACTCCACCTGCATTGGCTGCTTTACCGGGGGCATACAATATTTTGTTTTGCAGAAAAACTTCAACCGCTTCCATGGTGGATGGCATATTCGCGCCTTCTGATACGGCTATACATCCGTTTTTAACCAACATTTCAGCTTCTTCTTTGTCTATTTCATTCTGAGTAGCAGAGGGCAATGCTATGGTACAACTTTCTGACCAGGGACGTGCACCTTCTACATATTTACAATTATATTTATCGGCATATTCTTTAATCCGTCCACGTCGTACATTCTTTAAATCAAAAATAAATGCCAGTTTCTCCGTGTCAATTCCATCCGCGTCGTAAATATAGCCGCTGCTATCGGACATTGTAATTACTTTTCCGCCAAGTTCTATCACTTTTTCAGCTGTATAGGTTGCTACATTTCCTGCACCTGATATAGCCACTCTCTGACCTCCCAAGTCGTTGATGCCTTTTCGTTTCAACATATTCATCAGAAAATAGATATTCCCATAACCTGTTGCTTCCGGACGAATAAGTGAACCTCCAAATTCAAGACCCTTACCGGTAAACGTGCCTGTATTTTCATGAGCCAGTTTCCGGTACATACCATACATAAAGGCAACTTCCCTCCCACCAACACCAATATCACCGGCAGGTACATCCGTTTGCGGACCAATATACCGCCATAACTCCAGAATATATGCCTGACAGAATCGCATTATTTCGTTATCCGACTTGCCTTGCGGACTGAAATCGGAACCCCCTTTAGCACCACCCATTGGAAGGGTTGTGAGGGCATTTTTAAATGTTTGTTCAAAAGCTAAAAATTTAAGAATAGAAAGACTGACAGATTCATGGAACCGAAGTCCTCCTTTGTACGGACCAATGGCATTATTATGCTGAACACGGTAAGCCATGTTTGTTTTCACATTCCCATTATCATCTACCCATGTTACCCTGAATGAAAAGATACGATCAGGAATACAAATACGCTCGATAATGTTTTGCTTCTCAAATTCGGGATGCGCATTGTACGTTTCTTCAATAGACAGCAATACTTCTTCCACGGCTTGATGATACTCTGGTTCATTTGGAAACCGTCTTTTCAAATTGTCAAGAAATTGTTCTACTTTCATACTATTAAATGTTTAAAATGTATATAGATCATTATGCAACAAAAATACAAATAAATATGAATTAAACAATATTTAAGCCAAATAAAATAGTTTTATGACTTAATATATGTTATTTCGCTATTAATAATAATCATAATGATAGTATTCATTCTTAGCGATCAATAAAAACGAAACATTTTTAACAAGCAATCCTGTCAAAATGATGGAAATTAAAGTTTGTTACTAATTAAATTCAAGATTAACCGTATAAACGTCTTTCTAATTTGGGAAAAAAGTGTATTTTTGTACTCTCTAAGAATAAAAGATGAGGAAAGTTGGCAGAGTGGTCGAATGCGTCGGTCTCGAAAACCGATGAGCGGGTAACTGCTCCGAGAGTTCGAATCTCTCACTTTCCGCAGAAGGGTTAAGTCAAAAATCGACACCCAAAAGCCAAACCCTACAAAATCAACGTTTTGTAGGGTTTTTTCATTTTCATGCCTTGCATTAAAAATTCTAAGCTATACACTTACATTCATTAGAGAAATACTGGTACATTTTTTATTGTCTTATTAATTTAAACCAAGCATTTCTTATCTGAGAATTGAATAAGGGTATATTTTAAAGGCTATTTTTCTTTATAAGTCGAGCTCCATCCAAGTATAAATCGTATTCTCTGGCACGGATTGAATTTAAAAGCTGTTCCCGAACTCCTCCTGCCCACATAAAATCCTCCTAACCCTTCAACTGTCACACCTTCACCCGTTTTGAAAATATCAATCAGTGTATCTGCGTAACCTTCAACCCATTGTTTTGTTGTAGCTTCATCTGTATTCATGCGTTTAGCAAGTAAGCTAATAAATTCCTTTTTTGTTTTAGGCATAAATTTGTGTTTCTATTATTTTATGAACTAACTTATTCTTTCTTCCAATAAATCTTTCCAAATTATAAATCCTTTCTGTGAATCAGTGTAATCATGAAGAATTCTACTAAAATTTTCCGGCTTTGTATCAAGGAATGTTTGTCTTCCTCTGTTTCGAATAATTGAAAGTTGTTCGTCTATTAATTTTAATTGGTATCTAAGTTGTGTTTTATCCTTTTCTATTTGCCATAAATAAGTTGCTTCTTCGCTATCAAGGGTTTCCAAAACAATATGAAATTGATTCTCACCTGCAAGCAAAAATACAAAAGAAAAAGGACTTAGAACAAACCTGATTTTCAAAATAGTTCTTTCATGCCGGTTAGACAAATATCTTAATTGCTTTGAATGTCGATAGTTCTTATTACTCAACAAATCGTCCAATATGTTCTGACCTTCATTGTAAAGGATAGGAATTCTGTTCTCATTTTTCAATAATTCATCAACTGTCATGAGATTATTATCTGTTTGAGGCTTCATACTAAGAAAAGAATTTGTGACAAATTTGAATCTGACAACTTCAATTACTTCCTGATTAATTTTTTGGAGGTCAGATGATGTGGCTAATTGCGATACTAATTCTCCATTTTCAAATTCCACGTAAATATCAAATGAAACAAACTTTGAGTTTAAAAACTTTGCAAAATAAGTTTTCAAAACTTCAAATTCAGGCCTGATTTGAAGATTCTCAATTTCAAATTCTATTGGTTTAGTTATTTCCGGAATAGTATATTTGAATACAACACTTCCATAACGAAAGTCAAGTTCCTCAATGGAAACTTTGATTTTTAGCTCAATTTTCCGGCTATTCTTATTAATTGTTGCTTCTTCGATTGGCTCATCAAACAAGGAAGCTTGTTTCTCTATTTTTCGATAATAGGTATTTCTTTTCAGGAATAGTTTGTTGAGATAATCGATTTTTATATCCCTGTAATCATAGATTGTTGGTGTGATTTCCGATCGTTGAACTCTGCCAATATATTGAATTAGCTTACCTTCAAATGCAAATGGATACACCAGGAAAAGAGAATTCGCATTTTGCAAATCAGATCCTTCTCCAAAATACTGTCCGGTCGTGATGAGAATTTGATAATTGCCTTCTTTGAGCGTTTTCCATTTCAGGTTTCGGCTGCTTTCCGAATCGTCTCCACTTAAAGTTATTGTTTCATACGATTGTTTGAGATATTGATTTAAGGTATCAATATGTTCTTTCCTTTCAGTAATAATGACCACTTTCTTGCCAAGTTTTAATTCAACAAAAATATCTTCTAAAATTAATTTGTTACGTGTAGAATCGTGAACCAATATTTTGGAGAGTGTTTCAAATTGGTCCGTTTTTGAATTAAACGGAATATCAAGTTCTGTATTTCGAATAATAATTTTGGCTTGTTTGTATGTCGAAATTTCGATTGATTTTATTTCCACAATAATCTCTCCCAAGTGAGAGAAAATTATCTTTCCGTCGTTATATTTTCTAAACGGCGTAGCAGTCAAACCATACAAATAATAAGTTGGAAGTTTGGCAATTGTGTCTCTATAAGTTTTGGCCGGAATATGATGGCATTCATCTACGATAATAGTTCCAAATGAGTTTGTAAAACTATCTGATTCAGGTTTATTTAATACTTTTGATAAACTTTGAATTGTTGCAATAGTAATCTTGTTGCCAATCTTACTTTTTCCTTGCCCAATTCTCCCGATTTCATGTTTGGGAATGCCCAGAAATGTTTCAATACGCTCCATCCATTGTTCTACCAATTGTTTGCGGTGGACAATAATTAAAGCAGGTTGCTTTTTGTCTGAAATAATTTTAAGTCCAACTATCGTTTTTCCTGAACCGGGTGGTGCTACTATCACACCAAAATCCTTTTTAGAAGCAATTTCTATTGCATTTTGCTGATGTTCTCTAAGTTGTGTATTGAATTGAAAGTCAATATTCTTCAACTTTTTTCTTGTATCGTTGAAAACATATCTGATATTATTCTCGTTGCAAAATCGTATTAACTTACCCAGAAAACCACGCGGAATAATAACCTCATTCTCGGTTTCTTCTACAAACTGAAAATAACGTTCAGTTTCAAAGGTATTTTTACCTGCTTTCTTTTTAATGAAATATTCAGTGTTCGCAAAATTTAATTCATCCTTTAAAAAGTTTATCAATGAAGTTGACAAGCCGTTTCTATTGATCTTGACCACATTATTCAATGTGATAGTTAGTTTATCTGATAGTAGTTCTGCATATGTCGGGTTTGTTATGATAAGATTACCCGGTACTGAATTCATTAAAGTCATGCAGGATTGGTAAAGCTCATCTAACTTATCAATTTTGATTCGTTGGATATTTTTCAAAAAATCAAACTGATTCTGAATTGGTTGAAAGGTGTTTGAATCAAGGAAACAACTATTACCTTTTTCTAATGTTTTTTTGTACAATGGTAATGCAATAAGATTTCCCAATCCTTTTCCCGAAAGGAAGTCTTGGTTTGGAAACAACCTGTCAAAACTTGAACTTTTATCGAATACAGAAAAAACACCCGACTTTTCTAATAACGAAAGAATAATTTTTCTGCTTCGGATGGCAGGATATGGTTGTTCAAAGAAAATCCAGATATGACCGCCTTGCCCTGAACGGGAGCGTTCTAAATAGGCTGGTATTTCATTTTCGGTACAAACTTTCAAAAAGGTATTACATTCTTCTAACCATTTATCGTCATCAAAGTCAGCCGCTAAAAACCAGGATGTATTATCAGGAAGTAAAGGATAAATTCCGATTAATTGCTCACCATGCAGATGTTTCGCAATTTCTGTATCGGAACAAGGCAGATACGTTTTGTCCGCAAAATTTTGAAAAGTACCACCCCTTATTTTATGAGCGCGATATAAGTACGGATCGTATGTATATGCCGGCATATACCCACTTTTCTTTCCATTCTCCCAACGCACAGCAAACACATCTTCTCTGCCTCTGAAAACAGATTTAAAGAGTTGGATTTGGAGTGTCTGGTTTTCGTTCATCTGTTAAAAGTTGAAATTTTATGAATTGATATTATCTTATATCTCTTTCATTTTCGCCCGGGAAGGCATTAATATCTCAGATATTAATCGCATAACTTGTTCAAATTCGAGTTCCTTGTTTCTGTTTATTTTATTTAGAAACGCTGTCCAACTTCTTTTTCTTTGCAGATTAGTTGCGAATTCAGCTGTAAACAGTGTGTGATTTTCAGTATACGAAGTCCCTCTGTTTTCAAAAGTTGCTTTAATTGCTTCTTCTAATGTGTCGTTGTCAAATTCGTTTTCAGCTAATAACTTGTATACATCATAGAAAACTTTCATTCGACTATTGGCTACCGATAATTCTATCATTGCCTGAAACTTTTCGGTAATCGCTGTTTCTTTTGAGTTACTTCTGGATCTAATGATGCTTAGGATAAATCAACAAATTCGGATGTACCACTTTCCTTGGAATTAAAATCACTTTTACTCCAACAAGTTCATTTACTCACTCAAAGTGTATCCTCATCTAAAAATGGGAAAATGTTTTTAAAACAATTGTTCTAACAATGCGATTTGTTCTTTAAATTTATCTGGATTTGCTCTCTTCAAGTTATCAATATTCATTGATTTCCACTTAATTGAAGGGTACATACTATAGTTGACTTTCCCCCAGGCAGGCTCTCCTTTTACAAAAGTCATTAGGAACTCTTTGTCATCTTTAGTCAAGCTCTTATGAATAGTGTCTATTAAAAGAGTTCTAACTGACTCATATTCTTTATAAGTGAAAGGTTGATCTGTCATCCCCTTAAACTGGCTACTAAACACAGTTTCATAATTAATCAATTGTGGATTTAATACCTCATGTATTGGTCTTTTACTACACAATAAGAAAAAAATGAATCCTGACTTTATTTCTTCAGTAAAGCCAGTTCCGGTTAATAAGTTATTTATGTCAAAGAAATCCCTGGGGTGCTGTCTATCCAATGCTGCTACAACTTTTCCTCCCCATAACTGTTTAGCAGAAACAACTGACATCTCACAAAAACTATCAAATTCTGCTTGTACATTTTCACACAAAGGCATTATACGAGATTCTCCTATCAATCCTCTGTTTAGTTGATTTACCTCAATCTTTACAGTCGCATCATTTGTTGAGCATATTAATTTTAAATTATCGGACGCAACAATCGAATTTGAAAAACGAATGGACGGTATTTTATTTTGAATTCGTGCCTTTAAATCCTCTAACAATCAAACGAATAGTTTTAAAATCTTGAGTCCTATCACCAAAAGTAGTATATGTTAAATCAACATCTACAGACAATCTTGGAAAATTTTGCTCAAATAAATTTATTGCAGTTCCACCATGTAAAGCAAAATTTTTCTCTGCAGCAACCTCTGGAAGTATTTTCAACAACAACGCAACTTGTTTTTTATATGATTCATTCATAAATTGTATTTAAATAAATAGGTTGCATCTTTTTTACTTATATTTAAATCAACTCTTTAGGAACAACCAACTGATATTTAGAAACTAAAACACCATCTTCAACCAGACTCCGGTTACCGGATCCTAAATCTATTTTTTTTATATCAATATATTTAAACCAACTATGACCTGCCCTTTCTGCAAAAAAAAGAAATAGCCGCTTTACTTTGATTGATTTACAATTTTCTAATAATTCCTGAGTTTGTAAAGGTCTTAGTGTAGTTAATCCAGCCATTATCTCATAGGCTTCATTCAATGGAAATTGGTTTGGAGTCAACGATAAACATTCCATTATTGCTCTTGCAGCACCTGAAATCTTCATCTTTAATTCTCCATCCATGTAATCAACCAGACCAATTTTTTTATTCTTGAAAAGTGACGTACAATATAATCTGGCATCCAAATCCCATTTATTATTCTTAAACCATAAAGGCCATGAGAATCGTCCTTCAGCAAATAGAGTTAACTCCCTTGAATTGACTTGAAGATAATGTGCTAAGCCCAATTGTTCCAAGGCAGAACGCCCTCCAACGTGAACACTTGCATTTGCCTGAGTTTGAAGAGCTGTAATAGCAGCTGATAAATTAAGTTCATCTCCTGACCTTATCATAGCTCCTTTTCCTATTGATTTTAGCCAACCACTCTTCCGATAGCGTTGTTGAAGTTCATATGGATATCCTTCAGCAACCAACCAAGGAGAAAGTAAAACAAGCCCTTTGGGTAGTTTCTGAACTAACAGGTTTATTTTTGACTCTTGTATCATACTAATAGTATAGTTTAGAGTACAAAAATAAACTATATATTTAAAACAAACAAGAAATACACCTTTTTAATTAATAGAATCTTACTGGAAATCTTTATTAATAAACATACCCAAAAGCAAAACCCTTCAAAACAAACGTTTTGTAGGGTTTTTCATCTTCATTCCTTGCATTTTTTAAAAGAATAAAAGAACTTAGAACAAACCTGATTTTCAGAATAGTTCTTTCATGCCGGCATAGAAGTAATATTCACTTTTTTAATATAGTCAATATTCCTTTACATATTTAACTCACATTTTTCAATAAGCAATTCCATTTATTTCATCCAATCTGTTTATTATCAAATCAGGTATATTTTCTGAGTTTATACTATTTATATCAAATTGAAAATCTGCACGTTGAATAGAAACTTACTGGAAATCTTTATTAATAGTTTATTTCATCCGCTTATATCATACTATTGGTATGATATAGGCGGATGAAATAAATAACTAACGGGCAATTATGATTTCACTTCACAATTGAAATAAGAAACAAAATCAACTAAACTATTTCTTCGCGAAATGGCTTAACTCCGGATTATTTTAATCAGCATTTTTCAATTTGTTCCAACTTGGAATTATTATTTGCTTTTTAATACATTCAATATCCCTTTACGATTGAAATTTACATTTTTCAATAAGCAATTCCATTTAGGTCATCCAATCTGCTTATTATCAAATCAGGAATATCTTCTAAGTTTATTTCATTAATATCAATTTGCAAATCTGCACGTTGGAATGAATCTTTAAAATGATTGTAATCTTTTATAATTTCTTTTAAATACAATTTCTTTTTTAATTCATCCAAAACGATCGTTATTGGTATAGAATCTTTATCATAGAATGTTATACGATTCACTATATTTTCGGGTTTATCAATGATATGAATTGAAATAACTTCTCCCTTTTTTTTGTGCTTTTTATAAACCTGAAGATAGGAGTACTTCAATCCGGCGGGTGTTGCTGCAATTACTGCATTTTCATCCCTTGAAAGCACTATATCAAGTACCTGACTCCCCATTTCCCGAAACTTTCTCATTCCCCAGCAATCATCCTGAATTCTTTCAATAGGTTTTTGATAGTATTTTTCTATCTCTTCATCAATGTCATAAAATGAATATCCCATTTTATCTGCAAGCATCTTTCCAATCGTTGTTTTCCCAACGCAACTAACTCCATTTAAATATATTTTCATTTTTAATATAGCTGGTATTAATAAATGCTGTGTTTTATAAATGTTCCTCCCTTATTGCAGGAACAATAGCTTTCAAATCTTACGTCCCAAAATCAAATCATTAATAAATTACTTATTACTAAACCATGTATTATAATCATCTATCAATTGATAATTATTCGATTTTTCATCTATTACAATTAACTCGACAAGCGGAATATACAACCGTTTTCTTTCAAAAAGTGTTGTTGCAAGGATACCGTATAAATCAACAAAATCATCTAACCCTTTCACAGTAACAATATCACCATTTCTTATTGAAGTTGAATACGATTCGAGCGAAACTTCAGCTTTAAAAGGAAAAGTGAGATTCGACTCCAGATAGTTAAACCAGCATAGCATACATTCGCCTTCGTCTTTAATATCAGCACCTTCCAATACTTTTTCAATACGTAAGCCTTCGGCGCCAAACGATTTCCAATAATACTTGTCTTGCAACTTATTCTGTATTCTTCTTAAAGTCTTTAAATTATCTCTTGCTGTAGCTTCTTCTATATCCGTATCATACAATACCTTGGTTTGCCAACTTAAACCTTCCACACCAGTCTCAATGATATATTTTTCCGGAATTTTTTTTAGTGTTACAGAATCCCACTCAATAGTAATAAGCGCGTTTTCTGCATTCCTTTTTCTTTTAATATCAACCACATACCCTTGCCAACCGCCAATTTCAAATTCCTTATTATTGGGTTCTAAAATGCCGGATTTTACCTTTACGCTATCGCCGGGTTTTAAATTTAAATGAGTCATTTCTTTATAATTTGTGAACTGATATAGTTAAAGTATTTTGAGAATAAAGTATACAAAAGTAATTTACTCCTATTTTCAGGAATTATAGATTTTATTCATTTTGCCGGTGATCTTTTTCATTTCATTTCTGAAAGTTTCCGGTGCAAGTACCTCAGCATTCTCCCCCAACGAAAGTATTTCCTGCCTGAAATCAAAAGTAGGCTTGATATAATATGAAAACAGAGAGTAATCCTTGATACTTTCTGATTCTATTTGAGAATGATACATTATAGGACTCTGATATAGTTGGCCTGCCCGGTAGATATTTTCAATATTATCTCCAGTGGTTTTGACCCTTCATCATGAATGATATATAGCAATCACTGAAATAACCTTCAGGATCAAAATCAACCATATGTTGAATTTCTTAGAAGTGGAAGTGAGACTTACCATCCTTTCCAGAGAATAGATCAGTAATAAATCGCTTTTCCCGATCACATTTATTCGTGGTTTAAACACTTTGACAAAACAGGGCTCAATATCAAATTCAGCTGGCTTATCCATCCCGTACGACTGATAACTCAATCTCAGTTTCAAGCCATCCCGCATGGCTTCGATAATGGTTGTCAGATACTGTTGTCCCAAAGGAATATCTTCAAAAAGGATGCGATGCTTAAGTTTATGGCTTTCATTGATCAGGTTATTCACGGCAAAAGTATTTAACAATACCGCCTGACACCGTGCTTGCCAGATCTTCGGCATTGTCGATAGATTACCTGTAAGTGCTTTTATTGCATTCAATATTGATATCAAACAAATCCTCAATTTCTTTTCGTTGATTATGAAAAGTCTTTTTTACTAACGGATCTCCTTTTGTGAGCGAAGAACGCATCCACTTTTCATTTATTTCTTCGAAAGTTATGCCTCCTCGACTGCTATAAATAGTATCCACCAACCAGATGTAACGGTTAAATAAGTCTTTTGCCATAATTGAGTTATTTTAGATGTAATCACAAAGATACATTATAGATTTGCCAAAATGTAGCATCATTAATCTTTTTCTTTTTCTTTTTCTTTCGTCATTGATGCCTTTACCATCTTACCTGTGCTAATCATTTCAATAAGTTTTTCCTTTTCACTCTGATTTCCTTCCAACGCTTTTGCAGCTTTCATCACGTCATTATCATTCCAGAACATACAGGTAATATCATCTTCCAAAGGGTCGTAAACCAGATTGAGTTCGTACAGAAAGATCTGAATCAGTTTATTTTCAGAGAGTGTACTTAGTATTTCGCTGATAAAGTGGTAATAATCTTTATAGCGGATATACATGATGTAGAAAATAAACGTCTGTGAAATAGAACTGATGGTATACGAATCCCGATCACTTTTATAATCGTCAATGAAATCTTTCAGTTTGAATCCATGAGCCAACAGATAACCTAACTCCTTTAACCTGGTATTGTGCGTAACGTTATCGGATTGACTGCTTTTCCAGTTGAAATAACATTCGGCAGACTTGGGCAACACAAGATTATTCTCCGAATCATAGAATTTTTTCTTGTTTTGTTGTCCAGTATTGACTTCTATTTTATTTTCTTTCTCGTCATTCCCTTTATTAGTCTGATCTGGAACTGATAAATTATTCATATTATTTTTTCCTCCTGATTAATTTAATTTTAATGGTAAAAGTAAAAGGCCTGTATGCCAAATTGTGTCAGAACTAAATTATTATTCAGGATTCTCTAAAATGTTGGTAAGCATTTCTTTTATTCTGCGCACGTTACTCTCTTTTGAAAATAAATCTTCAATTACTTTTGAAACATGGTCATTTAAATTCATATTTCCTTTCCCCAATACGATCCAGTCTATATTTATTTCAGGAAATGCGAATGCGATTTTTTTAAATATATCCAATGTTGCATTTTTGTGTCCTTTAAGAATATGATCTATTGTTGTTGGCATAATACCGACTCTTTCAGCAAACTTTGCTTTGTCTAATTAATAATTTTTCATAATCTTTTCGATTCTTTCTTTTTCATGACTCATAATACTATGTTTTAAATGGTTTTATCCTACTGGATTAACTTTCTTTTTTAATCTAATCGTATTTATCTTTACACACTGATAAATAAACTGTTCGAATAAAATACTCTGGTTATTTGTCTATGCTGATAAACAGAGTCACTTTTACTTCTTCATTAAGTTCACTGTTAAAATAAGCAAGCCAAATAAAATCTACACCTTCTTTTATTTTAGTTCTCATTATTTCGTGAATAAACTCCACCTCATTCATCGTGATTTGGTGTTGTTCTGAACATTGAAATGAACATATAATCCTGTCAACTTCACCAATCTTATACGATTGAAAAAATGGCGATTTTATTGCATTTTCAAATGACGTAATTATTCTGTTTTCTCCTTTCGAATAACCGGTAACAATAATATTGGTGGCTGAATTTCTCAGTATATTTAAAATATCTTTCAGTTCAAGTGAAACATACGAAGGTTCAGTCAGTATAAAACAGAGCTCATGGCATAATTCCGCTACTATCAAATGCAACTTTTGAAATGCATTCGCCAGTATTAAATCTGCATCAGCCTTCTGAATGATGTCATTAGGTACAACTACAATACTGTCAGCACATTGTCTTAGGATAAATAAGGTATCTTCTGCAATTTTAATTTTCACTTCACCTTCAAAAGCAAATGGTGAGGTAACTAAACAACACGTTTTGATTTCGAGAGCATGGCAGCAGCTTATAAGTTCAGGCAACAAGTCACGACCAGATCTACCTCCCATACCCGCAATGAAAATCACAATTCCGTATCCACCTGTTTTTTGAATGAAATCCTGCCTTGTGTTTTCAGTCAGTAATTGTTCGCTATCCGTATTGACGACCATAAGAAATTTATTTTCTACAGGAGATTTCAGTAAGATGACTTCGTCTGTATCACAAACCATAAATGACACATCTTTATCTCCCTGACCATTTCGAAACATCTCATTAACGGTATGTATTCCACCTCTACCGACTCCAATAATTGTTAAATATGACATAATGTTTAATTTTTTTTAAATAAGAGTTACTTTTTAATCACCTTATTCACCCACTTTACTTTTATTTCATTCCGAATATCATTAATGCGAATAATATCTGAAATTGAGTAGTTTGATTCTTCAAACAGAATGTGTGAAGCATAACAAAAATAAGGTATATGACGTAGTTCAGGTGCACCAATAAGTCCAAAGTTCCAGTTCTGCCTGAGAGATTCATCTTTATTAAAAACCGTATCATTCTCGCCGAATCTTTGATTATCGAAGTCTGAAAAGAAGAATCTTCGTAGATTCCCCAATTCACCTGCTGTAGCATGCAGTATTTCTGCCATAGCATGATAATCTGACTCTCCATTGTTCTCGTCAATAACCAATGTCAGGATGGATTCTTCATTAATATAGTTGACACTCATGGTTGCTTCAATAATATATTCGTCTAAAAAATCATCGCCTGCAAGTTTTTGATCTTTCATTTGCTTATTTAGTACACATGCATTTGCTAACACTTTTGCAGTATTTTCAATAAGAATAGCATTTATTCGTTCAATATGTTTTACAGTTTCCGACGTGAATTTACAGTTCTGATTAATAATATCTTTACGCATACCCAGGCAGTCGTTCAAACAGTCAAAATAAGAGAGTTCTTCAAGACTGTTCTTAGTATATCCATCGTAAAGTTCCATGATCTTTGCTTCCAATGCAGGCAGAGCAAATGATTCGATTTCAAATGGTGAAGATGTTTCCATATAATTTTATACGTTTTGAAATAATTTTACGCATTTAAGGTTTCAATCCCTTTTAAACCGCCAAAATTTATACTCTCTTGATAATATAATAGTTATACTTCATTTTCAAAACCCCAACCTTTTATTCCCGGCATGATCTGTAAACTTCTCACTGTCACAAAACCCGATTATTTCCTTAAACCCGGGCCTTTCCCCGTTCAGCACTTCTTCCATAATGACTTTCCGTACGATATTGTCTATTTCACCTCCCGAGAATGAATAATCAGTTGCTAATGTTGAAGCATCCTGTTCACTCAACCACTCCAGTTTGCTTTGCCAGATCTTTTGCTTGGCTTCCGTAGTTGGCTTTTCAAACTTTACTTTAAACAAAAAACGTCTTTCAAAAGCGGCATCCAGGTTTTGGTTCAGATTGGTGGTAGCGATCAGTATCCCATCCAGCTTTTCCATTTCCTCCAGGATAATATTTTGAATGGCATTCTCAGTTTGTGCCACATTTGAAGCATTATTGTCTTTTCGTTTACCAAATATGGCATCGGCCTCATTGAACAATAAAATAGGTTTCATAGATTCTGACTTACACAAGCTTTTATAATTGGTAAATATCTCCTTAATTTTCTTCTCACTCTCCCCAAACCACATCGACTTCGATTGACTGATATCCACATGCATGATGGATCGCCCGCTATGTCGTGCCAACTGGTAGACAGATTCTGTTTTTCCTGTACCCGGACCGCCATAGAAAATAACCGACAATCCTTTAGGCAAGCCTTTTGATTCAAGACGATTTTGCAGGTTAATAAACTTGTCCTCATTCAGACTTTGCCGGATAAAATTCACCTGCCTGTCAAGATTCACATCAAAATAGAGTACTTTCTCTACTATTTTATCGGGAGTAATCAGTTTATTTTCTTTTCCTTTCTTCAGAAAAAGAGCTGTATCCTCACCCAGAAACAGTTCACGTCCTTTATCGGTCACCTTAATCACAGCATCCGAAATGAAACCTGACTCTTCCAGTTCTATCAGTTCGAGGTCAAAAAGTTTATTTTTCTTTTCAATAAGTTCACGTGATTTTAGCATCCGGCGATACACTCTGTTATATATGTCCGTCATGGTACAATCGATGCCCGTTTTCCCTGTTTTAATCAAATCATCACAGATTTCATACCACAGAGTTCTGTCTTCAATATCCAAACCTGCTTTCTTAACCACTCCCAACATAGGCAAATACTGATTTTCATCTTCCAGAACTTCTACCATGTCAAATAATTCTGATGTCGAAAGGTCCTCACAATTACGCTTGTCTATATAATCGGATACAGCCTCCACAAATTGATAAATATCAATAGGTTCAACCGTAACAACAGGCATTACATCGTTTTTTAGAATGGCATCTATAATCAATGTGGATACACTATAATAAAATTTCATCATCTTCATACCTAAGTTGCTGCGATTCCTTTCTTTCTTTAGGATTTTTCTTTGTAACAACTGCTCTACTTCCTGTTGGTATGACAGAACATCCATTAAATCACATTGCAGAAAGCGGGATATATCCGATACATCATTTCCACTACCTTCCTTGCAATTAAGCCAGAATATGACAGAAAAGATAACAGCTTCCCGATGTGTGACGCCCATATAGCCTGACACCTTCTGAAGTTCAGCATCCAATTCCTTCAGCAGGTTATCACTGTATTTTTTACTTTTAAATTTTTTACCAATTGTATTCAATGTCCGAAATATAGTATCGGCAGCGGTAGCAGTTGTTGTTTCCATATACTTTGCTTTAATTTTGATACAAAGGTAGGATCCAGGTATGCCATATCAGGACACATGTGCTAATTAATAGCAGAACTTTTATTATTTCTTTCATGCAAAAGCATAAAAAAACCGTCTCTAATTAAAAGTGACGGTTTTGAAAGGGGTGAAATCCTTAGGTTGTAATTTTTATTCGATGAAGGTAATCTCAATAAGCCACTTAAATACTCATTTCCCAATCATAATTCTGATGCTTCAAGTGTTTATAAATTTGGTTTGTTTTAAAATCAACAGTAAAGATCTGAAAAATAAGATCTGTCAATAACTCAGTTTTGATTTTTCCTTATTTCATTTCTTGCCTTCGACATACGTTCCCGTAGTCCCCCTTCTTGTATAAATTCTTTTTCTAAAGTCTTTATTTGCCGGGCAAGCAGATAGGATGTAACATTAATGAGGCTTATCATTACATTAACAGACACTTCCGGATCAGGACTCTCTATCCCTTTTTTGTAAGTATCGTATGTTGCATTGGGGGTTTTATGCCTTTTTGTCAATTGTGAATAATAAGGATGCCCTTTATCCCAGAGTATTAGCTTATTATTACGCTGAAAGTCTTTGTAGTCAATCAATAATTCTTCGAGTGAAGAACGGGCTACATTAGTGAGTTTAATTTCTGTTTCTTTTGAAGTGCCCGAAGCCATACTCGCTTCCACAATATTCTGTTTGCCTGATCGTGCTGCCTGTACCATTTGGTCAATAGTACGGTCAAAACGCTGAAAATACCTGTTCGTAAAGTATTTTGTTCCATCAAATATTATTTCTGCTTTTTGGTAGGTTATCAATCGCTCATAACCTCCATGTTTTGGGATAAAGCCATCCGGGTTGTATTGCTTCTCCATAGTTGTTAAGGGTGTAGGTCTTTTATAATGGCATTTCTCGGGGGACTATTACGACTCTAACGACCTTGGTACAGTGTCGTAACTGTCATCAATTTCCCCCAATATAAAAGATTTATAACAATTAATTAACCTTTTTTGTTTTTATAATTTTCTGATTTTTGAAATTATTTTTTCTTCTCAGGTTGCTCTAACGACTCTCACGACCGTTGTTCATAGTCGTAAGTGTCA
>Ga0302268_1001054_pt1 | contig 16300 bp, 6 predicted proteins | sample III_Bog_E2_1_FD_194554 | JGI IMG/M metagenome (GOLD analysis project Ga0302268, IMG submission 194554) | Peat permafrost microbial communities from Stordalen Mire near Abisko, Sweden - III_Bog_E2_1 | ecosystem: Environmental > Terrestrial > Soil > Wetlands > Peat | place: Sweden: Abisko...
AGATATGGAAATGGAGTTAAAAAAGATCCTGCAGCAATGGGATATTTTAGGGATATTAAGCGACATTTTCATAGTTGGCTTGCAAAGATTAATTAAGCATATTCCAGGGTACTTGGCCAATTTTTGACCATCAGTCAAAAGCCTCCTCTTCTTTCATTACAAGAAATTGGACCAACTTTGGAAGAAATTAGAGCAGATACTGCTATGATGAGATAAAAACTGGAAGGATGTTTAAAAATTTATGAAAATAGCGATTTTAGGAAACTATCAGATAAGTTTCAATAATTTTTCTCCTTCTCAAACGGTCTTGAAGAGGTTATTAGAGTTATTTTTTCTTCAAAAGAAAAAATTGATGAGCTATTCTTGGAGCTGTAAGAAATTGATCACATGGATCGAAAAGTGGAAAAAATACGAAAGAAAGGGATAAAATAAGCAAAAAGATTAGTTTATAACGAAGGGGACTACAATCATAATTTATGCGAAAGGATTATGGAAAAAGTCATTATTTCAATAAATGAAATGGCCACCAAAAGTTTAGATGTTTTTGGCCACATCCAAGGAGCCAGACATCTTTTAAGTCGATTACGTCAACTTCTCAATGACTCTCAAAGGAAAGGTCTCACAATTTCGTAAATTCAAAAACTAAGTCAAATATTTAAAGAAATACTGTAGGAAGCAAATTCTTTTCAGAAATTTGCTGACAATTTTGGTGAGTAAGGTTAATTGATTAGCGCTGAACTAAAATAGAAAATTCAACAATATCGGTAGGATCTTGAAGATCAAAAAAATGCTGTCAGAGAAATGCAAATAGTATTTGTGGGCAATGTAATTAAGGAAACGATTGAAATTCTTAAACGCAATTTTTCCATTAATGACAGTCTTGGGCAGTCAAAGGTGCAATACCAGGAATACAATCACCTTCTTTAAGAAATTTCTGATGCAATGCTGGATCAGACCAGAAAAGCAGCAGTGGAAGGGCTAATTAAATTTGAAAAAACAGCTTTTTCACGATTGGATGAAGGTTTTGATAAAATTAGAAGGGCTTTAAGAAGACACTCGGATGGTTTAACAATTGATAGCGAGGAAGGACTCATCACAGTTGATTGCTATATGAAAGAAACAAAAGATTATAAAGATAAAATCAAAAATTTAATCAAAAGGAATGAGGAAGCCCTCAGAAACTTAGATATCAACATGAAGGAAGTGAGACTACCTGCTAATGACAAAGATGAGGAAATTATATTCTTAATGAAGCTGAGTGGCATTGTAGAAGTAGTGAATGGCCGATAAAGAAAGCAAAAATTAGCAACTGAAAAAGGATTTCAGGAGGTTAATGGTAGCATAGTTACTGTCGGCTAAGAGGCTGAGCAAGCATATTTTCTCATCCAATAACTTGAATAAAGCAAAATATAAATAAAATAGATGAATGATCAGAATCCTTTGTCAAATTTAATTAAGCAAATCTACCTTGAAAACAGTATTTATTTGGAATCAACTTATCTTATTTCGGTGTATGAGACTTGCTGCAATACGACAGAAATCAATTTAATCCAGCAGTTGACAAAGTTGAACACACTTTTCTACCAACGTAAACAATAACTGGAAAAGTAATCACACTATCACATTACTAAATATTATCAAAATTTATTGGATCGAATGTATTGTTTTATTCTAGTTAAAGGATTAAAGAAAATTTCTATTAAGGAGTTAGATAACACAACCAGCATTGCGTTTCCTACAAATTAATATGAAACAAAACAAATGGAAAACTAAATTAAATATCGAGGATTGATTGGAGATAATCTAGGAGAAGGCAGCATTCTGGCAAAAAAGAAAATCAAGAACTCAATCAAAGTCATGAAAGATTTTGTAGTATCATATAGAGTCATTTAAAAACTTCTTGCAAATGACCAAGGGCAGTTTTTCATTCAAGTTAAACAAATGGCAGATTTGACCTCCAAGATGTTTAGTCATTGCCTTTTAAGTAACCATGAAGAGAGAGTTACATAATGTAGAAAAGTGTGTTTGGATTTGGTAAAATCTCTCAAAAATAAATTAGGCAACATTGAACTACTCGATAGGTAAGTCGATATTGAGACTCATGAGGCTGCTCTCAAGGTTCGAAACGAAATTCTGCACTATCAAACTTTGAATGAGAAAGCTCTTAAAATTGGAGAGGAACTGACGAAATCACATAACTCAGATCCCTTAGAAATGTTTAGCAATTTTGTTTACGCACTATCAGAGTATATAATGGAATCGAAACAAATTTCGTATTTGGCACTTAATTAATATAAGCAGCCCATTTGGATTGGCATCCCCGAACAGTCGGAGTAGGGCTTGGTAGCACAAGTAAACTTGAAAGGGTACAAGAGAGGAAATTATGTTTAATCTTATGTGAGAAAAGCCCCTGTTGTGAGGTCTCCTGAGTAGAAGACAAAACTTTAAGCTCAAAAGCCAACTATAAAATTATAATCGTAAAAAGGATCACCGAATATAAAAATAAAAATTCAAGCTCACCCTCAATAAGATATGGACGAGGAGATAGCTGTTGAGTCTGATAAATAATAAGTGTTAAAGTAGATGAGTGATGAAGTTGGAGATTAATTTGAGGAAGAGCCTCAAGATATGATAGAAGAGATAGATGATAAAATGGTATAAGATATAGCAGATTAAATGATTGAAGATATTGGTGAAGAAGATAATATTGAAGATGAAAAAATGAGTGAGGAAATTGAGGACATCGAAGATTTAAATCAAAAAAATAAAAAGAAATTAAATAAAATTGAAAAATAACAATAAAACAAAGTTTATAAAATAAGTGCATAAACTTAAAAATAGTCCTTTAAACCGTAAAAACAGAGCTAACAAAAATATATCAAGTCATTATACGAAGTAATTCCGCATTTTAAAGATTTAAATCAAATTCGCAATTTATTTGCGCTCATTAATTCCGTAGAGATTAAATTTTGGCAAAATCAAGTCGATTTCGAAGAGATATCAGACTATTTTCATCGATAAAAATAATCTAAGAATTGTGTAAACTTCATCAAATCCCTTGAAAATAGTTTTAACTTGTATCTTAATCAAATTTTTGGAAGTGTTCAATCAGAACAAATGAAGAAATTATAAATATTTACTGTTCTCAAAAATAACTTTACACATCTAGGAGACAAAAATTGGAGCACTCTATTTAAAATCCTTGAATTATTAGAATTGAACTACAGTCTTCTCTATGATAAATAGAACAAAAATGAAATCCTTCAAATTTTCATCGGAACCCAAAACGAAAGCTAACTGAAAAAGGAGACACATAAGCAATGCATTATCAACTATCTATAGAGAACCTTTAAGTCAACTTATTATCTTCCTGCTCTTTTTAATATTCAAAGTTACATTAATAACTGTTTCAGTCAAGAGATTCAATAATTCACCAATGCCAACGGACTCTCCTTCCATTACATTTGTAAATTTACAAATAAATTCGCTCAAGCCCTTCCCACAGCCAACACTCATTAAGAATTGAAAGATCTTGAACAAATGCAACAGCAATTTAATGAGAATTCGATTGTAGGCATTGATTTACATCATTTTTGCCTACAGATGTGGCTAAAAGCAGTAGATTCCTATGCGGAAGACCATTACATACCTGACTATGCAGTTTTGACAAATTACATAAATAAATTAAGTATAATAGACAAGAAAGAATGGATTGGTCATTATCTAACTGAGTTTGCTAAAGAAATTAATTCTGCCAAAGATAAAATAAAGAGTTGTAAGACAAAACTCTCAAACATTCTTTTCAAAGTTGATTCTACCAATATTTTTGACTGCATTTCTCAAACTGCCGCCATCTTCAAGCAGACAATCGACAGATAAGTCTATTTGGCAAGGGACAACCAAAAGGAAGAACTAATATTCTTTAGTACTTCGGAAAAAGTCAATGTATAGCCCCATTACTCCTAACTCGCCCATATTTTTTAGAAGTGTTTATCTCGAACGGAAGCAAAGGAAGCCAAGGTAGTCTTGAAACTGAGTGATATCATTCCCTGTGTCTAAGGTCTGTTTTCAGAAGGAGTCGCTAAAGCCAAACATATGCCATCAGTGAGCAGCTTTTTAAATATTTTGCAAATTGAGCATTTCTTTATTCTTTAACCCTAATTGCTAATAAGAAATCATTTATAAGATCTCATTCATCGCATTTTAACTCATTTACAGATAAAGAATAAAGAGGAATTGTTGTATAATTAAATTTTAAAAGATTTCTTTTCAATATAAAAATAAAACTGCTGCAATGAGGTAAAATTAAATTAAAATATTAATCGTGAAATATTTAGTTAAAAATATATTTCAGGATTATTTAAGAAGATAGGAATTATTGAAGATCAATTGAAGAAATCTGATTAAAGTTTTAAAAAGATAATAACCACAAACAAAATTTCAACTTTATTTTTTAATAAGCTGGCATAAGTTAAATAAAAATAACCCATTTAAATGGAGTTACAGGCTCGTTTTTAGTTACTAACTGCTAAAAATCAAGAAATGGTCAACTAGGTCAATAATAAAATGGACAACCCTTTATTATATATTTCTACTTAATCCCAAAGAATATCAAATTTAGATAAAACAATTTCTGAACAATTGAGATAAATTACATTGATGCAGATTCCTTCAAAGAATACTAATATGCATAAACAAATTTCATCCTATAGCAAAATGCTTTAATAAATCAAAGTGTGGCTACAGAAAAAGGGATTAGCAACAATATTTACTTGTTATTATGCTTCCTTTGACGAAGAAAATGAAATGATAGGATTTGATTTGAACAACAAAAGTACAGATAAATCAATAGGCAAATAATTTTTAATGTAAATCGCTGAAAAATACTGGTTATCTCAATCCAGATTGCCACAAAAAGAAAAGTAAAAAGTAAAATAATTTTTGTTTGTTTAATATATTGACAAGCACATAACAGTGCATTAAAAAGAGTCTTAAGTTTCATTTATCTTTAATTTCAAATAAATATCACGCTCACTGCAATCATCGATAAGATTAGAACTTGCTTAAGCTGAAGACGTAGTATCTTTTTCAAAAAATTACAATATTCATAGATTTAATTCAAGCTCTACAACACTTGAAAGATTAAGTCATTTTCATTCTCGCATCATGAAAAGACTTTTGCTTAAACTAAACCTTCTCAAAATGCAATAAATCGTTTTGCATTGTTAATGGACTGGGCTTTAGAAATTGGAAACGTCAAGGTAGTTACTAGCCTGTATTAAAGGATAAATAACCATTGAAAGAGAGGAACTTGATGAATTAATAAAAATAACTGAGCTGATTAAATTAAAATAAACAGACATTGTTGGATTCACCAAATGGTATTAAAGACTGGCAGTTAAAAAAATGGGTTTTAATTACTATAAGATTATATCTTCATAAAAATAGTTTATAACGATTCTCCCAATTATAAAAATTGAGAAGGATAGATCTAAAAATACTAATGAAATAAATTCAATGCTGTCAGATATAAAATTGCCACCTAACTATCATATTAAACTCTAATAGGGTATTTCTATAATTTATCTTTAACATTAAAATATTACTTGCAAAATAGTTGATACCTAAAACTACCTGATTCAAGATGAACAATTATGCTCGTTTTAGCCAGATATTCCGTAAAATTAAATGCTTTTGCTGGCTTACTATCAAGTATCAAGTGGAGAAGATTCCGTTCCATTATACGTGGGGGGTATACAATTGTAAACTTACTGCAATTTAACTATAAATGAAAATGATACCATTTTATCAATTTACTGTGCTATTTGGAAAATCGGAAAAGATGATTATCAAAATTATAAAGGAAAATATCAAAAAGATACCAAGGAATCTTTGAAAATATTGAAAAAAAAAATTCGTGGAGCTGCTTCAATGATCTAAAAAATCAAAGATGTCTCTATTGGGCAAACATTAAACTTTATCGAAATTGGAGCATGGCTCCGGGAATAACTTAAAAATCACCACAAAAGAGTTGAATAGAAAGAAAGAATTGAGCAATAAAAAAAAAGGCAACAATAAATTCTTATTAAATAATCCTAGAATTTTTTAAAGGACATTCATGGATAGCTGTCGACATAAAATTTGCCAATTATAAAGCTATCAATTCAAGAATTGAAAAATATTCATGAGGAGAAATAAAATGCAAGAGATGTTGAATTAACCAGTTATTGTAAAAAGGTTATTGAAAAAACGAAAAAGGCCATATAGAAGATATAATAGACAAAATCTAGAGAAGAAATGAGTAGACTTAACCCCATTACCAAAGATTATATGATGAATCTTTAAAACAAACTTAAACAAGTAAGCTCTTTAGAAAGGACAATCATTGATGTAGGAATCAAAATATTCGAAGAAATAAAAATATAAAGAGAAAAAGCTGAATAGATAAAAAAAATATAATAATAAATTATAGCCTCAAAAGCATAAGAAAACAAAAAATTAAATCAATAAAAAGAAATAGAAAGAAAGTCTAATAATATTTAAGTGCCAGAAAATTCTAATGCCTTAAATATAAATGCGTAAAGTTTTAATCCAAATGAAACTCCGATGCTACCAGAAGAATAAGAAATTCCTGATATGAAATAAGTAAGCAATCATTTAGAAAAGGCTCATGAGTAATAAGAAAAAGATTTGATATATTTAATATTGGAAAACAAAGAGCTCAATTAATTGTCTGAAAATCAAAAAAAATACGAATAGTATTTGCTTTAACTCCTTTCAAGTCAATAAATTTAGGATGCGGACCTTTATTCATCCCTTCTCAAAGCTTTTTGGTCAATGCCAATCTAAATAAGAGAAGAAATAGTTCTTTTGACCCCTTGATCTCATTCATTCAATTATTATTTTAATATAATCACTTCTTATAAAATATTTTGGAAGTTAAATAAGTATGGAATCAATCGTCACCAAGTTCGACAAATATCGGGCCTCCGCTTGTTTTATAGTAGCAAGGGTGTATATAATCTTAGTATTTTGGCGTTTTTAGCATATGAAGAATCTTTAATAAATGGACACAAGGAATTCCTATTTTTGCTTGATATCCACATTCGCATTTCCACATTTAATGTTTAAATTATACAATTGTCTTGGCTATGCACTTTCCGCTTCCCACATTATATTTACCCTATTCAACTTTTTAATATTTTAAAGATCGGCTTAATTGAAATCTTTTTACAAACTCAGTTAAGACATTTGGTTCAATAATAGTCCTCAGTTTTCGCAATCTTTCATTTCCAATCAATTGGCCATTCGTATCTTGATAAATCTTTTTAACTTTCTTTTGTTCCTTTTATTATAGTCTCATGATATAATCTAGAAAGTATTTTAAAGTCTACCCTCTTTTTTATACAACCAAATTTGCCAAATAAGCAATCATTTATTTTTAGAATTTTTCATAGACATTAAAACCATAATATCTCTTTTCAAATCCAAGAAGACAGTATTTTTATAGATTTAAATTTTTATATCGACTTGCAAAAGCTTAATTATGTTGTGTTAACTCTTTGACTCCTTGGTCAATATCCTTTCTATTATTACTTTACAGCATATTCTTAATAACTATCTCTCCTCGATACACAATATCTTTCTATTTTTTAATTTCATGACGCATAAATTTACTTCTTACAGTTTAGAATCTTTGCAAACTACTTGGAAACATCTCAAATGCTATACTAAACTCTTGTTTTATCCTTTAGCAAGCTGATTACATCGCTTTATCCGTCTTACAAAATAAAATTTAAGGAAAAATAAAATTGTCATCTGTGACAAGTTATGGTTCCCGAATTTTTCGACCCAATATTTTTTTACGAGCTGCGACTTGCCTTCTCTGATCTGCTAGCTATTCGTTAACTCCTTAGATGAAAGTTTTCAATATTTGATAATATAATTAGTCTTTTCGTAATTCTACAATGAGATCAGTTGCAAAACCTAATGCAAAGAGAGAAGGTTCTAAATTTTTTGTGAGTCCGAAGAGTCCAAAAACAAAGTAACGACTAAGAGTCGGGGTTAATCCAAAAGTCATAGTATCGTGTACCATTTTTACTTTGTGAGGGCATTAGATTAGATGAACAAATTTTTGACCGTCTCTTTGAAAATTTGCTTTCATTTGCCTGCTAACCAAGGCTAATACTTCTGGAAATTATCCATCTCTTGGAGATTTAATGGTTCTTTCTTTTTAAACTGTTCTTCGATTTTATTTACCCAAAAGAGAAGAATATCTCCACTGTCCTTAAATCAGCATTCTATTGATTCTTTGAATAATTTATTTGTCTTCAATATGCTAGAGAATTTCTTAGTTTACATAAGTTGTATTTGGTATGACTTCCCCAGTTTTTTTGTTAATTAATATTGCTTTTGGAATATTCATTCGAACTTATCGGGTTGGCTTTGATTATTTTTCAATGCTCTTTTGAACTGGCTTTGATTAGGTAGAAAAAACAAGCGACTTATAATCTATTTGAGAAGGATTATTAATAAATGTTAGTGGTATTGCATTAGATTGTTGACTAAACCCGAAGGAGCTCGAAATATTATTGATTGATTTTGGAGTTTTAGCTGAAAGAACTGTTTTTCCTTGATGAGAAGAATCACTCCGAAGACTGACAACACTATGTGCTCTATTTTTATGGGAATCTTCGCAGTCTATCTATTCGATCTATATAACTTGTGAAGACTTCATTATCTAGTCAATTGAAGGATATTATATCAGTATTTACATATGTAATTATTAATAAGGATGGCATTGCTGTTGAGTTTCAATTGTCAGTGATTTATTCACTTTTATAAACAGTCAAATCGGAATCAACTGAACATTGTTTTTTATATATATTTGATTAAACCGATGATAACTTCCCTTTTTCTATCGATTCCCCGTACCAATATGTTCATACAGCTGGAACCACTTACTAACAACTCAAAACTCAGCTCACTTTCATTGAAGACTTCGCTGGCGCCGCCAATTGGGTCATGAGATTTCCTCGAACTATCTACTCAGCTGATCTCAAAAATAGACATATTTTTAACGAAAACAGCGTCGAGATATAAAAGATAAGTAACCCTCAGCTGGAGTAAAGATGGAAGTATTTTGTCATAACCCGAGGAGACGGCAGAAAATATTTCTGCACAGCACAAGTTTACTATGAAAAGGCTCCTCTTAAATGCAGGGAATCGACCGTTTTTTCTCAAATGAAAGAGGTTTTTAGATAATTCTACGTCCCAAAGTGCCTAGTATTACTCAGCGAGCTGCCCTATTATAAAGTGATGGTAAACTTATTGAAAGTCTTCCGATAATTGAAAAAACCGTAACCAATTATTTCATATTCTATCAACGAAGGATTATATAAAGTGTATAATTATCTTAGTGAAAATAATCGATAGAAGGAGTGGGACTATATCACAGTAAGCCTAAATAAATAAAGTAAAAAGACCATTCCTTCTACTGAATTCACTTTTAATTATTATCTTCAAAGTTTCAATTAACATAAAAATGGATAAGCTATCTTGATCTAGAAAGGTACTAACAAAGAGGTTATGCATTTATATAAACTATATCCAAATTCCTTCTATGAAATATCATATATCTTTCATCTTCCATTCTCCACAAATACCCTGAGACTTATTTTGTCAGCTATTCTTCAATAAAAACAGATTATATTTACTTCTAATAATCAAAATTTAACAACTTTGATTATTTAAACTTTAATGAGAATAATTTTACCTCTAAAATGGTGTTATATGTATGTTCCTAATCTGCCCCCTCATCTTATTGAATCTGCCTGCTAATCCTTTATGCCCTATATAGTAGGATTGTCAAAAAAGTATCTTAATCTTATTGATACTTCAGAAAGAGTAGTTGTATTTGTGGAAGAAGATAAATTTGTTTATGCAGGAGAATTGACAAAGATTCACCACAACCTCAATCAATATCTTACCTTTATCAATAATGATAGTAAAAATTATCTTTAATGGGAAAAATAAATCAGGATAAAATCACTATCTTTAATTGCTTGCATAATCTAGGATTGTCATCGAGAATAGCATTCCCATGTTCCTGTTTTTACTAAACGCCCTGCTGCCATAGCTCCTATAATTTCTGCGCAACAGACTCGTCCTCTGAATTCTATTAACTCACCTGAGTCATAATATGCATCGTTTATTAGTTAATTTGTTAAAAATAGCATGATGTTTAAAAACTTTAAAGATGATACTGCTCGAGGACTTTGTCAGTAATCTAATTAATTGTTGCGTATGCCTCGAGATCAAAGGTATCATTTCTTAATTTAAAAATTTAAATTTCTTGCCTCAAATGCTCTCTATCCCATTCGTTACGATAATTAAAAAAAATGGATCAAGTACTATGATCGAACAAGTAGGAATAGAAAGAAATTCAGATTTAATAGGTTTTCCCTAAATACTCCAAACTATTCACTTGCTTCTCAATCTATGAAATATATTTCGACAAGCAGCTCTATGATAGTTTCGTCCTCCAAATTGGACTAGCGAATTTCTTTAGCTCAAAGTAATGTATTTCATTGATTTGAATTTTCTTTAATGATAAAATACTTTTTTAATACTAATTGATAATATATAATAGGATGCTAAAATATTAGATAAAAAGTATTAACTAAAATAAATTAAAAAGTCGTAAATTTAGTTTATAGGGCTTCTGAGAAGATTCTTTCTCTTAGTTGTGAATGACCTAAATACTATACTTTAATAAAGATGTAAAATAACTCATCTTTAGTAATACTTTTGGGTTAGAAAAATACAAGAAAAATCAATTGTTTCTATCATTTATCGGTTATTATGTTCTTGTTAATGCTTTGCTTAAAATTAAAAATATAGGAGCTCAAATTATAGTATTTAATAACGAGAGAAGCATCTGGAGATATTTAGCACGATAACAATTGATTTCTTATGTTTTGGCAAAATAAGAATAATTAGATAAGTTTATGGATTTAATACCATATTATGAGTTAAGAGATGAAGAAAAAAGACCAATACTTAAAGATGTATTATATTTTAAGTAATGAGCCTCATCTTATCAATATTTTAGAGCGATAAATGGAAAATCTTAAGCTTTCAATATTATTGATCATGTTGCCACTATTAAAGGATGCATTAGAAGAAAATTTTGTTGTCATTATGCTCATATTTTTCATGAAACTATGCTCGAGAATAAAAAAAATATTTTTCTTACAATAGTGGAGATAAAGTGAAACTTTGAATTAACAGCCCTTTATTATAAAGTTATTTTTATAATCATAGGCATAAATTAATAATGAAAAAATAACTCTTTTGGGTAAGAACCAACAAGACCAAGAAGATACAAGAAAAATGAAGAGAGCCTGCCACACAAAATCTTTATAATTGATTGATACGTATGACTCATGTTAAAAGATAGAGTGGCATATATCTTAGACATCAATGGAGACGACTCATAATGATCTGGAACTTGATTGACATATTTTATAATTAATTTATTAGAACATCAAATAAAAGAAGCATGATGAATATTTTTTTTATTCAAATAATAAAAGACTCCATAGTGCATGCATAATAAAAGTCAAACGATAAAAATACTTTGTTAAATAATTTCGATGTCTTTTCGAAAGCATTGAGTTCAAAGTTAATAAAAAAAATTAAAATCAATAGACTATGAGAGAGCTAAATCATGCTCAAATGTATCATATCAAATCCTAAAGAACTTATAAAAACGATCAAGTTAATAACTTGGATAGGTTACGCTAGATCTATTGGAACCATAAGAAGATTTTAGTTCATCCTATTTGCTAATTAAACGATCTAATGCTTCCTATTAACTTTACTACACTTTTTTAAAATTTTGAACCGCCAATGGCTACAAATTGGGCTTTTTAACATAAGGCAGATGGTATGGATGAAATATTTATTTTGTCTTTTCTTGATGCCTTATTTTCAGTGCATAGATATGCATTTGCTACCTATTAATTTCTAGGCAATTTTATTACAAGGTTTTATGTTCAGATTATACTTAACTCGATTGAGCTTTGTCACTTTCATACATACGTAATTTAAGATAAAATAATCAATTTTCTCAATTTTAATTATTTGCTCATAGTTTCAATCAGTTCAAGATGCAATGTTCAAAAAATTATTATTTTTAACCATTCCTCCAATTTTAATATTTAATTATTCAAAATTTAAATAGCGAAAATATATGGCAGCAATCAAGGACAAGTTAGTCCAAGCCATTATAGCCTTATAATCTGATTTAATTCTGCAGCAAATGCGCAATGATGAAACATTATATAACTACAAGATGCAACACATCCGTTAATTAATACATGATTAATTGCATCTCTAAGATTAGTTGACTGCTATTTCAGAATAAAATGAAGAATTGAAACAAAGAATAAAAAGGAGTTAAGAACTTAATCAATCTTTAAGGTAATAATATGCTTCGGAGTTAGAACATATTTAAATTAAATGCAAGCAGTTTATATCTGAAAAGGAAATGGAGAAAAAAGAATATGAATTTAAAAATAGGGCATAAATGGATGAGCTCAAGGACCAAATTAAAAGATATAAAAAATAAATTGATTCTGGCAGAGAGGAAATCTTAAAATTTAAAATGGATAATTAAAATCTCAGAGAGGACAGGAGGAAATTAGAAATTCATAAGGCATAAAGCTAAGATCAAATCAGAAAAATCAAGAGATAATCTTAATAAAAAAATCGAGAAACAGAAAGAAATTTAAAGGAGTTTTATGAAGAAAAATCTGGCAGATAAATTTCTGAATATGAATAAATTGTAGCAAAAATGCAGAAAGATATGCATCTTATAAAGGAGTGTTGGGAGAGAAAATGCTTTGATATTTAAAATCAAGCAAAGGAAGAGTGTCATTTGATAGCTATTTAAATTGAATAAAAATTCAGGAGATAACTTAAAGAACATGCATAAAGCTTAAAACTTGGAAACAGTGTTATCATTAGCGATAGTGAGTAAGTTATAGCGAGGAGAGTGGAGGTGATTGAGCATGGCTTTCGGGAAAAGATTCACCAGTCTGAGAGAAAATTGGAATAATTGGAAGAAATGTTAAAAACAACTAAACAAGATCTTTATTCAATGTAATAAAAAAATTAAGAATTATAAAATTATAAAAAAACTCAAGATCTCTTTGTTTAAAAATTAACCCAATAAAGATAAGACAAAGAATCACTTAACACGAGATAAATATAAAAATTGAAAAGATAAATTGAAAGCAAAGTTAATGATATCAGTAATTGGAGAAAATCTTGTGAATAGATGGAAAGATAAATAAATGAAAAGAAAGACGATATGGTGAGTCTTAATAAAAAATGTTCTAGTTTGGGATCAGAATGCCTTCAATATCAACAGGAAATGAGTTTATTAAATAATAAAATGAGTCATTTAAATTCAACTCATTAAGAACAACTCAATCAGATTGTTAATCAAAAACAGCAAATAATTCAAAAATAACAAGTAATTAATGCTCAAAATATCCAGGTCTAAACCTTTAAAGAGAAAATCTAAAATTTATAGAAATATCTAATTTAATAAAGGAATAAAAATGGAATCCTCAACCAAAATGCTCGAAAATGGCGCTAAAAATAAAAGAAATTAGTCAATAAAATTGACAAGGCTCATTTAAATTTACGTCGCCTAAAAAAGGATCAATAAATTCTGAAATAATAAATTAAATGTGCTTTTTAAATGCTGCGGAATAGATTCTCCATCTAAATGACAAATCTTAATGATCAAGTAAATCAAATCAAATAAATTTTCGATAGAAAATATCGACAAAAAATGAGTGAAATGCTCGATGAGATGGAAGGAAAATAAACTGAACTTCTTGATAGTCTAAAAGAAGAAAAATAATCTATGAGATCATAAATGAAGGAGTACTAAAAATTATTGCAAAAAAGCGATGAATAAGTAACGAGGTTAAATACTATGTTGAGCGAAGCAGTCAAAGATAAAAAAGATGTACTATAATAATTGGAGAAATAAAAAATTATATCCATGAGGTTTTAGTAAAAGTTATCAATCAACTAGCAAAGTTATATTAATAATTTATCAAGAGTGCAAAAGGATGTGGCCAGATCTCTTTCAAGTTTCCATAACCGTTGGGGAGAATAAATTGGTAGAGTTCAAGAAGATTTGTAAAATAGGTAAATAAAAATCCAAATCTTTGGAGAAAATATTGAGCATTTAACTATTAATTTGTAAGAAAGTAAAAAGCAACAAAATTGGCTGGAGGATGAATTGAGAAAATATAAGAAAAAATACTAAAATATAAAATCATAGCGTGATGAAAAGATAGAAACTCTTTTAAAAAAGCTTGATCAAGAGGGAAGGCATCGGTTAAATCTCGAGAGAGAGTTAAAAGAAATGAGAATGGCAATAATGAAGGGCACTTATCAAACAAATAACACCAATTTTTCTTTCAATGACAAGGAAAAAGATTACACAAATAATAAGCCTACTTATATGCTAAATAGTAAGAGAGAAAAAAGTCGTGAGTAATAGTTAGAGTTAACTGAACTTAGAGATATGGTGGCTAAAGCTTCTCAAATGTTTGGAGAACCAGCAGAAAAAGATAATGCCCGTAATATGAACAAAAGAGCCCTTTTTTGATAGGACTATATGAATCAAAAATACTATTTTTAATTGACTGCATATTTAAACTATTGATTAATTTTACATTTAATGGCGCATAATTATCTGTCATAATATTAGTAAAATGAGTACAGATTATGCAGCAGTAGAGATTCAAGATGCCCTCCTGAAAATGAGTCTCTATTTTAATTTGCTTTCAGCTAAATCAACTTCTGAACGAAGCGAAAAAATAGTGATGCTAGCGGCCGAAACTTTTCTTAAATTTAACTAAAACGAGCAGTTCACCAAATAATCATTTGAAAAGCTTAAAAGTTTAATTCAATCCAAACAAAATTACTATTCCCTGATTCTTTTAGATCAGATGCTCAAAAACAACAAGTATGTCTTTAAACAATCCAAAAAATAACTAGAATCATTATTTAAAGGAGTGTGGGAAAAAGTATGGATTTAATATGATAACAGTTCTAAATTAGAGAATCTGCGACTCATAGCCAAAGTATGGGGGTTTATTTATGGAGAAAAATATTAATAAAATTTAAGGAAGTGGCTTGAACAAAGCTATAAAATGAAACTAACTGTCAGTGTTGAGCATGAAGCGCAACTTAATGAGATTTATGGCACAGTTTAACAGCCAAAAACAGATTTTAAATATTAAGAGTTAATGAGCAACATGGATATTTAGTAAAAAACAAAGAAACAAAACTCGAATAATGAGAGTTTATTGTAAGCCTTAGGAATTGACCAGGATTGATATCAATTGTCTTATAACAGCAAAAATTAAAATAAATATAAGGATAATTTTGTAAAACTTTAAATCATATTTGTGGTTCATTTTTATTTTTTTGTCTGCTATTACTCATCATTCCATTATTTTTATTAATCTTGGTATTATTCCTATTATTCAAAGATATCGCCCATCTTCTCGTCAATACGTGGTGTGTTTTTGTAAAGTTATTTTAGTTGTAAACCCTATTACAATTAATCAAATATTAGAGTAAACTTATTTTACTCGAAAGCGTTATCTCCGAGCCAATACTTCTTTTGGCTTGGCCAATCGAAGGGAGGAGGAAAAAGAGGGTCTAAACCAATTCTAAATAATAGATTTGTTACTTAAACATATTTTACACCAAAGGAGTAATGATTTTAGTTAGCAAAGGACAGGAGGTCTCCAAGCAAGGATTTGTATTAACTTCTATTATGTAAACATTTAAAGCTTCATCAAGCATAAAATCAAGCCCAAATAACTCGAAATTATGCTCTTTTCTTTCGGGATCAAGTATACTGTAGGTAGCTCTGATACTATCTGTGGCTAATTGTTTCATTTTTGGCAGGATCTGCCGATGAAAATCAATATCAGCTGAGACATGATTGACTAAATATTTTTGAAATTCCGTATAGGAGACCTTATTTCCCTTTTAAAATTTTCCATAATCCTGCCCATTTTTCTGTACTGCATCATTGGTTAGATGGGTCATAAGATCTTTGGTATTTTTAATGTTGTACTAACTGGAAGTGGTACGAATATATCCTTCTAAATACCAGTATCCTTTGATCCTTCCATTATGGCAAGTAATCATCATATAATGTCTAATATCAAATTTTCGGCGATGGTAGAGGAGA